>Ga0193716_1000352_pt1 | contig 28944 bp, 29 predicted proteins | sample U2c1metaG_FD_145901 | JGI IMG/M metagenome (GOLD analysis project Ga0193716, IMG submission 145901) | Soil microbial communities from a riparian zone of the East river system, Colorado, United States - U2c1 | ecosystem: Environmental > Terrestrial > Soil > Riparian zone | place: USA: East River...
GTAACAACGCTGACCCAACAATACGGCAATCTGGTGCCCACGGCACGGCTCACGGACGGCAAGCCCCGAAGTATTCTGTTCGATGCGACCAAGTGCATCGGCTGTCGTCACTGCGTGCAGGCCTGCAAGGATTGGAACGATCACGACCGCACCAGCCTTTACGAACTGTCGCCGACGAATTGGATCACCATGGAACCACCCGTGCTCGAAGGGCTCTCTCCGCTTTGGGCGCGCAATAGCTGCATGCACTGTAGCTTTGCCGCCTGCGCCGCGGTGTGTCCGGTGGAAGCGATCACCAAATACGAAGAAGGCCCCGTCGTCATCGACACCAACGTTTGCATCGGCTGCGAATATTGCATCCACGCCTGTCCCTGGGAAGTGATCACCAAGAATGAAATCACCGGTAAAGCCAGCAAATGCACCATGTGCAGCGATCGCATCAGTGAAGACAAGCAACCCTTCTGCGTCCAGGCCTGTCCCGCGGATGCACTCGATTTCGGTATTTCCGAAGAAATCTCAGACAAAGCGAAGAAACGGGCCGAGGCGGTCGGCGGCTACACTTACGGAGAGAAAGAAGCCGGTGGCGGCAACGTCGTTTATGTGCTGAAAGAAAGCAAAGAAAAATACGGCGTGCGCGAAATCGGCGCGCAAAAATTTCCCAAGCACAGAATCCCGCTCAGCCTGATGCTCATAGATCTGTTCACGCCGCGCTGCGGCGTAGCCGGCAAGATGCGCGCCCTACGGCTCGCGATCACGCATCCGAAGCGGTTGATCTATCGATATTTTTCGTAGCCAGCACGGACAATCTCTTGTCAGCATGACTTTGTCTCCGAAATTATTCCTTCCCCCTCGATGGGGGAAGGCTAGGATGGGGGTCCTACGCACGCCATTGCAAATGACCAGGCACCCTCACCTCAGTCCTCTCCCGTCAAGGGAGAGGAAGCTAAGATTAGACCCGTCGCGGATGAAAATATCCTCGAGCGCGCTAATGATTTTAACCCTGGCCTTCGTGACTGTTGCGCGCGCCGAAAAAGTTCGCACCTCGATCCCGCAAGCCAATTTGAATTACCTTTCCATATACGTCGCCGACGCCAAGGGCTTCTTCAAAGACGAAGGGTTGGAAAACGAGACTGTCGTTATCTCCGGTCCTCTTTCCATCGCGGCCTTGCTGAGCGGCGACGTCGATTACAGCGGAGCCGGCGGCAGCGGTATGCGCGCTGCGCTCAAAGGCGCGCCGCTGAAAGGCATCTATTTTCAGTCGGAGAAAGTGACATTCTATCTGGTCGCCGATCCGAGCATCAAAAGTGCAGCCGATCTCAAGGGCAAAAAACTTGCCATCGGCAGCCCCGGCGATACTCAAGACCGGATCATGACAATGTTCGCGGAGCGCGGCGGCGTATCACCGCGCGATCTTATTCGCATCTCCATGGGCGCTGACACGGCCACTCGAGTCATGGCGGTGAAGACCGGCAACGCGCACGCCACCACCGTAGATCCGGGCGGACTGGTCTTCGCGCAAAAGGAAGGACTGGTTTCGCTCGGCTTTCTTGGCGATCTATTCCCAATGCCCTTTCAGGGTTTCGTCGCCGCGGAGAAAAAGATCCGCGACAATCCCGCGCAGATCAAGCGTTGGCTCAAGGGCGCGATTCGCGGCCTCATGTTCGTGCGCGATCGCCCCGAAGAAGCCGTCGATCTCGGCATTAAAAAACTTCAACTTGGCAAAGCTACGCGCACCATGGTTGTCGAAGGGACAAGAAATTACGTGCGTGCGTTGCCCCAAGGAGTGCCTGGGCTGCCGTCCGCGGAAGGCATCAAGAATTTTCTCGAATACGACATCAAAATCCCGCTGCAGCTCAAAGAAGACGTGCCGCCGGAACGACTGCTGCAGCTCAAGCTTGTTGAAGAAGTAAAAAAAGAACTCGAAGCAACCCAGAGGAGATAAACGATGGCAACTGAATATGAACTGCGCGGCCAACTGGCGACCTGCACGCGCATCTTTGCGATGCAAGGAATGATCGGCGTGTTTGGCCACGTGAGCGTGTATCAACCGGAGTTAAAGCGGGTCTTCATCACGCCGGGCATGGGCTCCGACAAAGGTAGCCTGCGCGCCGAGGAGATGGTGCCCTGCGATCTAACCGGCAAAGCGCTCGAAGGCGAACAAGGTCCGCCTGTCGAGTGGCCGATTCACACCGCAATTCACGCCGCGCGCCCGGATGCACTCGCCGTGGCACACCTGCACACTCCTTACGCGACGCTCTACGCCATCGCCAAGCGCAAGTTTCAGCCGGTCACACTTCAAGGCGCCATTTTTAGCGAAGGCGTGCCGCTCTATCCGGAAGCGCAGCTAATCACCAATCCGGCCCGGGGCGAGGCGTTGCTTAAAGTCATCGCCGACAAACGCGCAGTGTTGCTGCGCGGCCACGGCATCGTCGTCGCTGGGAAAAATCTCCAGGAAGTGCTCTACGCATCGCTGGTCCTCGAAGACGACGCAAAAAAATCCTGGCAAGCGGCAGCGCTCGGCGAAGTTGGTACCATCAGCGACGAAGAATGCCGCGCCTTCGGCGCCGAAATCGCCTTGGAACGGCGCGCCCAGAGAGCGTGGAACTACTTCGCCAGTCTGGAAGCCCGCTGGGATCGTCAACCGGCAACCGGACGGAGTGAACTGTTCCCGTAGATCGGATGAATACCGTTCCAAATGTTCCAATGGTTCCAGTTGTTAAAGAGCACTAGAATTCTCTGCTTGATCTAAGTGCTAAACGTCTGGAACGATTGGAACAAAGGAGACCAATACAATGAGCGAAGGCGTCAGACTTTACGCAGGCACACAACATGGCTTGATCATTTGGCGATCGACGAGTAGCGGCTGGCAGGAAGTCGCGCGCCATTTCGCGGACGGCATCATCGACTCGATCCACGGCTGCAAGCGGTCGCCGGAACGCGTTTTCGTTGGCGTCACTCATGACGGTCTCTACCGCACTGCCGATGGCGGCCAGATTTGGGCGAAGGTGTTCGAAGGCGATATTCGCTCGGTCACGGTGGACCCGAACGACGATCAAGTCATCTACACGGGCATCGAGCCCGTTGGACTGTTTCGCAGCGAAGACGGCGGCGATAGCTGGCGGGAAGTCAGCGCGCTCAAAAGCTTACCGCAATCCGTGCGCAAGAACTGGTGGTATCCGCAGGAACCGCATCACGGCCATGTGCGCAACATTCACATCCATGCGGACGAACCGAACACGATTTATCTTTGTCTCGAACATGGCGGCATCGTGCGCAGCTTCGACCGCGGTCAGACCTGGGAAGATGTCAGCAAGGGCATCGACTATCTCGATATTCACGTTATCGCGAATTTCCCCAAACGGGTCGATCGCTATTACGTCGCATCGGCGCGCGGTTTTTTCACCAGCGACAAACCGGAAGACGGCTGGGTGCGCGCCGAAAACGGTCTCACCCGGGATTACTTCCATGATTTTCTTTTCTTGCCGCCCGAGCACGACGGCGAACAGCCGACGATGCTCATCGCTACTGCCGATGCCTCGCCCGGCTTTTGGCGCCGAGAAAATCGCGGTGCGCGAGCGGCAATGTTCAAGAGCACGGATGGCGCGCAATCATGGAAGCGTATCACCAATGGGCTCGCGGATGATCTCGATTCGATGATCTGGGCGTTGGTGCATCATCCGACGGATCGTCGCGCCGTATTTGCCGGCTTCGGCAACGTCGCGCGCGGCCACGCGTCCGGCGCGGGTGGTGCCGGCGATCTGATGGTTAGCCGTGACATGGGCGATAGTTGGCAGCGATTGGACATAGACTTACCCGCGGACCGTGTTCTATGGGCGGCGGCGGACTGAGCGACTCGGGGCGTTCGCGTTCGAGACCTTCCCCCCTCCTTCGATCCTTATATTGGAGAGGGAGGAAACAGGTGGGGGCTTGAACATTTTGAACGATTTGAACGAGCACACTGGAGCATCGTTAATGGCAAATCCTGATTACGCGAATTTCTTTCCGAGTCAGCGAAAAACATGGTTGCCCGGCGGTTACATGGGCAAGATTCTGCGCGTCGACATGACGAGCGGAAAACTGACAGATTTAAATCTTCCCGAAGAACCGCAGTTACGCAAGTATTGGGGCGGCCAGCTTTTCGCGGAATATGTGTTGCTCAACGAAGTTCCGTTACAGATCGATCCCTACGACGCGAAGAATATCATCGTCGGCATGACCGGGCCGATCACCGGCACGGGCTTTACGCCAGGCGGTACCAAGATGTGCTTTGTTTATTTGAGCCCGGCGACGCGTTACACGCTTGGCCGCGGCGCCACCAGCGGGTACTTCGGCACTTCGCTCAAGGCCGCCGGCTATGACGGAATAATCGTGAGCGGCGCGGCGCAGAAACCGACCTATCTTTATATCGGAGAGGACAAAGTCGAACTCCGCGATGCCAGTCATGTGTGGGGCAAAGGCGTGCGCACCACCGAAGAAACTTTGCGCGCGGAATCCGGCCATCAAGACGCGCGCATCGGTTGTATCGGACCCGCGGGAGAAAATCTCATCCGCGCCGCCATGCTGGTCAACGATTACAATCACACCGCCGCTCATGGTTTGGGCGCCGTGATGGGCTCGAAAAAATTGAAAGCCTTCGTCGCTTGGGGAACCAAACGGCCGCGCCTGCATGACAAGCATAGATTGATCGATGCCGGCGTCCGCTGGGCGAAAGCGATTTCGTCGCGCAAAACGACGGTCAAGAAACGTCTCACCAGCGTCGGCCACGGCGAAGACTGGGGTGGCATTACCAAGCTCAACTGGCGCAGCACGATCATCACCGACGAAGCCAAAGGCTTGGATCAAAATCGTGTGACGCTTCGTCCCTGTTTCCAGTGCCCGCGCATGTGTCCTTGGGACGTTGAAATCGGCGAAGGACGCCACACCGGCAAGATCGGCCATTTCAATGCCGGCAGCGAGTGGATGGACACTTTTTACAACCTTGGCTTCAAGGGCAACGATGTCCTCTATCTTTCCGAGCGGATCAACGATCTCGGCATCGAATGCAGCCACTTCGCCTGCGGTGCGGGACTCGCGTTCGAAGCCTGGGAAAAAGGCATGCTCGGCCCCGACCGTACCGACGGCTTGAAACTCGAATGGGGCAATCTCGAAGCGGTGGAAGCATTGCTCGAACGCTGCGCCCGGCGCGAAACCTGGCTCGGCAATATTCTCGCGGACGGCCCGAAGGAGCTCGCCGAAGAACTGGGTGGCGAAGCGAAGAATTGGGTGGTGCACACCAAAGGAGGCACGCCGGCGCAGCACGAGTGGCGCCCGCTGCTCAGCCAGATGCTGCGCGAGTTGGTCGCCAGCGGCGGCATGAAGCCGCAGGGCGCCGGCGGCAAGGAACCGCCGGACGATTTGCTCTACCGGGAAAAATGGGGACCACTCGATCCCAATCAGCCGGATGGTTGGGCGAGTTCGCATCTAATTACCGAGCAGGTTCGCCAAGCCTGCGGCATCATGGGCGGCTGCTGGTTCGCGCTCAATGATAAACCGCCGGATGGTATTAAAAGCATGCTCGACTCCCTTAACGCGACGACCGGATGGGATGTCAGTCTGGATGAATTGGTCGACGCCGGCCATCGCGCGATTATTTTGCAGAGCGTCTTTGGCACTCAGCGCGGCTGGATCGCCGAGCATGATTGGCAAGACGTCGGCCCCCGGTTCTTAGAACCGATCCCCGATGGCAAGTACAAAGGCTTCACCATCGCCAAGTGGCTGCCCGGCTTGATTTACGAATACTATCGGGTCTCCGGTCGTCATGAAAAAACCGGCCGGCCCTATGTAGACACGCTGACGCGACTGGGCCTGGAAGAGTTCACGGAATGGAGCCAGCTCGATTGATTGCTGCCAAGGAGTTGACTATGGGGATTTCTCGCTCGTTGATTATAACCTTAACGTTGCTGAGCTTGCTTGCGGCCCAGGTAGTTTTTCCATCGCCCAGCCGTGCGCAGACGCTGAAGAAAGTGCGCATGGCCAGCTCGTCGACCAACGTTTCTTTTCTTGCTCTGTATACCGCGCTGCATCGCGGTTTTTTCAAGGACGAAGGCATCGACTTGGAGATCATCTTCATGCCGGCCAACTTGGCCAGCACCGCGGTCCTGAACGGCGACGTCGACTTCAACGGCGCCGTCACCGGCACCATCGGCGCGGCGGTGCAAGGGCGGCCGATGAAAGTCTTGCTGTTCACGGTCGCAAAACCGCTGCTCTTCCTAATGGGGCAGAAAAACATCAAAGACGTAAAACAACTGAAAGGCAAAAAAATTGCCGGCAGCTCACCAGGCGGCTCGGCAACACTGCTCGCCAATCAGGCGCTCAAGCAAATCGGTCTCGAGCCGGGAAAAGACGTTTCGGTGCTGCAAATGTCTGGCAATGCGGCCAGCCGCTACGCGGTGTTGGAGTCCGGCGTGGTCGACGCGTCTTTGCTTTCGGTACCCGAGAACATCATCGCCCACGAAAAAGGCTATAATGAACTGCTCTTTCTCGGCGACATTGTCGAGTTTCCCCAGAACGGCTTCGGCACCTCGGATAAGCGCATCCGCGAAAACCCCGACGAAGTCTATCGCATGGTGCGGGCGACGCTGCGCGGCTTACAGTTTATTTGGGACAAGAACAATCAGGAAGCGGTGACAAATATTTTGATGAAGCAATGGCGTGTCAACGACCGCAAGATGGCCGCCGAGATGGCGCGGCAGGTCGGCCGCGTGCTCACCAAAGACGCCTACGTCAAACCCGAGTCCGTGCAAGTCTTGGTCGACCTTGCGCGCGAAAGTGCCAAAGTAACCACGCCGATCAATGCGATGGACGTGGTGGACTACAGTTTTCTGGAAAAAGCCAGGAAGGAATTGGGCATCGGAAAATAGTTTCGCGTTCCGAGCTGTGAAACTCGCAACGAACTACAGCAGCGGATCGATAATCACCTTGATCGAATCCTGACCGCTCGCGGTCAATTGAAACCCCAAGCCGGCTTGAGCGAGCGACAAGCGGTGCGTGACCATGTCACCAACCCGCACTTTGCGGTCACGGATCAGCTCCAACGATTCTTTCAGGTCATCGCCACTGCCCGCGTAAGAAGTCACGACCTTAATCTCATCGCGCCAGAAATCGAACAGCGGAATCGGCACATCGACTTCGGCTGCCGTCGGAGCAAAAAAGAGCAACGTGCCGCCGCGGTCGATGGACTTGATGGCCTGCTGAATCGCCGGCATGGCGCCGGTGCAGACAATCACGAGATCGGCCAAACGGTTTTCATTCAGTTCGCGCAGGCTCGTCGGCACGTCTTCGGCGCCGTGGATCGCAGCGTCCGCGCCGAATTGCTTGGCGGCGTTGAGCCGATAATCGCTGATATCGGTGGCGATAATCCGTGCCGCACCGCGCGCGCGCGCCAGTTGAATATGCAGCAGGCCGGATATGCCGCTGCCGATCACGAGCACGGTTTGACCCGCGGTGACGCCGCCGAAGCGCTGCGCGCGCACTACGCACGCGAGCGGCTCGATGAAAGAACCTTCGTCGAAAGTCACGCTATCGGGAATGCGCAGCGTGCCGAGCTCGACGTTGATCTTCGGCACGCGGATGTATTCGGCGAATCCACCGGGATCGAAATGAGTCGCGCGCAACAGGTCACAGACCGATTGATGCCCGGCCAAACAGTAACGGCATTTCCCGCAGGGCACATGGTGTGAAGCAAAAACCCGATCGCCGGCTTTAAAGTGCTTGACCCCTTCCCCAACTTCAGTCACTTCGCCGGTAATCTCATGACCCAGAACCAGCGGCGCCTTCTTGATCCGGTACCATTCCATAAGATCGCTGCCGCAGATGCCGCTCGCCCGTATGCGAACCAACAACTCACCCGGATTGATCTTCGGAACCGCCAGCTCTTCGAGCCGCACGTCCCGATTGTTGTAGTACATCGCCACGCGCATAGTCTTCTTTCGGTAGGGGACGGTCGCGACCGTCCCCTACGCCGACCAATCGCTAGGACGCTTTCCGCGCTTTCGTGTTCTTCTCGCTTTCGTAAATCTTGTACGCCTCTTTCACCGCGACATTCTCATGAACGATGGCTCGAACGGCTTTGATCATCCCGACGGCCGAATCGGACTGAAAAATGTTCCGGCCCATATCGACGCCGACGGCGCCGTGGCTGACCGCGTTGTGGGCCAATTCGAGAGCTTCCATCTCAGGCGTCTTCTTGCCGCCCGCGACGATGACAGGAATTGGACAGCTTCCGATGAGCTCGTCGAAATCATCACAGTAGTAAGTCTTGACGATATGGGCGCCGAGCTCGGCGGCGATACGGCAGGATAGGCCGAGATAGCGTACATCACGCGCCATATCTTTGCCGACGGCGGTAACGGCAAGCACGGGGATACCGTATTTCTCCCCTTCGTCGACCAGCTTCGCCAAGCTAACTAGCGTTTCCTTTTCGAACTCCGAGCCGACAAAAATCGATAGCGCCATCGCCGAGACGTTCAAGCGAATGCAATCATCGATCGATACGGTAATATCTTCGTTGGAAAGCTCCTTAAGAATACTCGTGCCACCCGAAACGCGAAGCACGATGGGCTTCTCGGCCCTGGCGTCTACCGAAGTGCGTAGCACGCCGCGCGTCAGCATGATCGAGTCCGCATGCGGCATCAACGGTTCGATGGTCTTGCGCGGTTCTTCCAGGCCACTGGTCGGACCGAGGAAGTAGCCGTGATCTACGGCGAGCATGACCGCCCGTCCATCCGACTTGATAATTCGCGCCAATCGATTTGCCATTCCCCAGTTCATCGACATTCGAACCTCCTTGGATACCGTTTTTGGATTGCCTCAGAAACTATCAAAAAACCGCCAAATGTTAAACTTCGTCAGACCCGAATTGACAGGAAAATAGGCCTGCTGATAACCTCTGACGATCTTAGCCCGCAGGAGGACCTATGCCGATCGAAGTGATGGATATGCCTAAAATGGCGCACGAACATGGCAAGCGCAAAGTGATTTTCAACACCCATCGGTTTCATGCCTGGCTCCATGTCTATCCCAAGCCCGGCGACGCGGATGATATGCACTGCCACAACGCCGACCAGACCTTTTATGTCATCGAGGGCGAGTGCACCATGCACTTTCCCGATGGCGGCAAAGCCGTGATGACACCGGGAATGGTCGCGACGATCACCGGCGGGTCGTTCTATCAATTGGAAAACAGCGGCGCTGGCCCGATGGTGCTGATGGGCAACCGCTCGGGGCCTTCGGAAGCGATCCAACATATCAACTACGAACTGCGCAAGGATATAAAAACGCTTTCGCCGGAGGAAATGGAACGCATCCGCCATCCCGGCAACGTGCGCGTGTCCGGTTGAGACTCACGGCGCTGAACCTACGAGCTCCATTGATCTTCTCAACAGCGGCCACACGTAGCGCACGCTGAGGCCCAAGAGAATCATCCCGCCGCCGGTGATAGTCGCCGGCGACGGGATCTCACCGACCGCGAAGACTACCCAAAGCGGATTCAGCACTGGCTCGATCAAGGCGATCAATGAAGCTTCCTGCAATGAGACCACCTGGAGCCCTTTCGAGAAGAGAAAGTACGGCATACCCAGCTGCACTGCGCCCATAACCAGGAGAATCGAAACTTCTCTCGGGGAGAGAGTCAACTCGGATTTGACGATCCACAAGAGCAACAGCGTGCAGGCAGCATTGTTGATCCAAATAAGATAGATCAAACTCACTTGGTGCGTCCGGCGCAGGTTGATCATATACGCGGCGAACAGGATGCCGCTCAAAATCGCTAACAGCACGCCGGTCATATCCGGCGCCCCGGCGCTATCGAGCGAAATTACGGCGACGCCGATCATGCTCACCGTCAGGGCAAATCCATTCAATTTGGCAATTGCCTCACCGAGCACTAACCGGGAAAAAATAAAAACGAAGATCGGTGCGGTATATTGCAGAACAATCGCATTCGCCGCAGTTGTCAGCTTGTTGGCGGCCACGAACGCGCTGATTGCCGCGGTATAGGTTACCGCGGATACCACAATCGGTGCGTTGAGTTGCCAGCGTACGCGACGCAAAAAGGGCGTGAACACCAGCGCGGCAAACAGACTGCGATAAAACACGATCGTCAACGGCGGCAGATCGAGAAATTTGATGAACACACCGGCCAAGCTCCACAGCAGAGCGGCGGCAAGAATGAGCAGGCGCCCGCGCGCAAGGTGAGATTTAGAAGCCTGGCTAGATTCAGCGATCGACATGAACGGGCTAATTCGCAGCGGAGATTTGCAGCGCGCAAGGTGCCACGCGACGGCACCCGACAGTTCGCATGGAAGAAGCAAAAAGGGCGAGCACTAACGCGCTCGCCCTTTTAAACAACTAGGACTTAACGCTATTTTTCGGAAATCACGGAGACCTTGAGCGGCACCGTCAGGTCGGCCGAAAGGCGGATTGCCACTTCGAAGTCGCCTGCATTCTTGATCGGCGCGTCCAGATGAATCTTACGGCGATCGACGGTCAGACCTTTGGCCTTTAGGGCCTTTTCAATTTGCATGGTGGTCACGGAACCGAAGAGCTTGCCTTCCTCTCCGACCTTCATTGGGATCACCAGCGAAACCGCCGATAATTGATCTCCGACGGCCTGCGCGTTGCGCACGATTTTTTGCTTTTGATCGTTGACGACTTTCTTTTGATGCTCAAAAGTCTTGAGATTCCTCTTATTGGCGAGCTGCACCAAGCCGCGCGGAAGGAGATAGTTGCGCGCATAGCCATCGCGGACCCGTACGACCTCGCCGATCTTTCCCAGATTGACTACGTCTTCTTTGAGAATCACTTCCATATTCCCTCCACTAAGCTGCCTGACTCGGCGTCAGATTGTCTTTACCCAAGCGGCGAAAGTTGCCCCACAGGTCGAATAAACCCAAACCAACCACCAGCAGTGTAAATATTTGCTGAAAAACGATCAACACATAAGTAATACCGCGCAGGAAACGCGGCACCTTGTTCTTATGAAAAAAATAAGCGATCACTGCTAACCCTTGGGCAAAATAACACGCGCCGATGATCAACAGAAGATTGAGCGCCGCCGCGTGCCCTGCTTCCAAGCCGGGAATAAACAGCGAAAAGCCGCATGCGATCAACACCCAAACCAACGGCTCCGGGCCTTTCCACTCGCGCAAACTCGTCAGCGAAAGCCACTGAGCTCGACGCTCTGGGAAGCGCCGACAGAGAAACATGATGTTGATCAAAACCATGAACGCAAGGCTTAAAAATACCAGACCAGGCAAAAGTTGGAGCACCATCTCGATCATATGGGGAGCGCGCTCCTTCAAGACTCCCAAGGACTCCGCCGGAAATCCCAGCTTCTCATGCATCCGCACGGCCAATTCGATCTGTTGCGAAACACTCTGGCGAAATTCCTGGAGCATCGCCGACCAAGAGCCAAAAAAATAGAGTAGCGCGCTGGCGGTTATGGACAAGAGAGCCGCTGACACTCCGACCACTAAATACTCGATGACTTTAAGACGCCCTAAAAGCCCGAACAACAAGCCCGCCATCAGAGCAAAAATGGCGTAGATGAATGCCATCGCCTCGCCGGCAAAAAAAACCAACAGAAGCAATGCGAAACACAGCACGCCCAGTCCTCCAGCCATGCCGTATTTAACGCCATAAATGAGCACCGGCTGGACCACGAACGGCAATAAAATCACTCCGAGCGGGGGAATCGCAAATCCGCTCAAAAAAATTACCACGCTCGAAGCTAAAGCCAGAAAAAATTTGCTGATGACTTCAAACCGCCGCATTGCTGTGGACCGAGGGGGAGAGTTTTAGTTCTTGGCGGTAGTAAACGGCAGTAGCGCTACGCTACGCGCGCGCTTGATCGCCGTAGTCAGCAGGCGTTGATGGCTCGCGCAATTGCCGGTGATGCGACTCGGAGTCATTTTGCCTCGCTCAGTAACAAATTGCGTAAGCATTCTAAGATCTTTGTAATCGATCCTGAGCGTCTTGTCAGCGCAAAAGCGACATACTTTCCGGCGAAACATCGGCCGCCGGCGTGGTCCGCCTTTGTCATCGTCCGACCGTTCACGATAGGGTCTCGGCCCACGTTCCATCTGTGCCATAGGCTACTTCCTTTTTCTTAAATCTCCGCTGCGATTCGGTCCAAGACTTTGCTTTGAAATTTATGAAGCCAAGTTGCCGCAACGGTAACAAAAAATTTATCCAACACCACAGCGGCGCGTCGGGTGAAGTTCGAATTCTCTCGTCGCGTGGCGGGATAACCCTATTGTTGTTATCCTCCGGCGGTCGGGCCCGGCTTCGGTGTTGTCTCTTCTGGAGGGCGCCGCTCTTCCACGTGCACTCTGGGCGCGGCGGGATTAAGCGCCGGAGTGTCATCTTCGACGCGCACCGTCAAGTAGCGGAGGATCCCATCGGTCAATTTCAGATTACGCTCAAGCTCCTCGACGCCTGCGCCGTTGGTGTGGTAGCGCAGCAAGGCATAAAAGCCTCTCCCCTGCTTTTCAATCCGGTAAGCCAGATCTCGCGCTCCCCATTCATCGATTTGCGCCATCGTGCCTTCTTTCGACTCGATGACTTTTTTGAATTTCTCGATAAACTCTTTTACCCGCGGTCCCTTTTCCGGGTGAACCACGAAAAGGGTTTCATATAGTGTCACGGCTTTTATCCTCCGCAATAAATTTCTGTGTTTAGCACAGCCACCCCGCTATTACAATGCTATAGAGGCTCCTGCGGAGCCCGATTGTATAGCTCCATGGCGTGGATTGGGCCATCCTGGAGCAGGCTCTCCACAGCCTGCGCGGCACGCTCCACGGCTCTCTCGACATCACTGCTCTCCTGATCGTTAAACTGGGACAAAACGAAATCGGCCGGGTCGACGCCTTCTGGCGGCCGCCCGATACCAACCCGCACACGGAAAAACCCAGCTCCCGTTAGATGCTCTAAAATTGACAGCATACCCCGATGGCCGCCAGCGCTCCCTTGAGCACGGAGTCGAATACGCCCCAACGGCAGATCCAAATCGTCGTAGACTACAATGAGATCTTCCGCACTCCCGTGAAATTCGTAAAGCAGATCTCGAACCGCCGTTCCGCTGCGATTCATAAACGTCTGGGGTTTGACCAAGACAATTCTCTCGTCGTCGATGCGCCAGTCGGCGATTAAAGCATCGCCCAGCCTCTCCTTTAGTTTCAGGCCGTTTCGCTGAGCCAGCCGATCGACGACGAAAAAGCCAACGTTATGTCGGGTGCGTTCGTATTTCCTTCCTGGATTGCCAAGACCGACGATGAGCTTCACGAACTCATTCCAGAAAAACTACACGCGGTAATCGATCAAGACTCAGGTTCTTTGGGCGCTTCGGTCGCAGCAGGCACCACCACACCTTCGGCGGGGACCGCCGTCGTCGTGGGCGTTTCCTCAACACTCGGAGTAACGACCGTGACCATGGCAAAATTTGTCTCGTAGATTGCAGCGACCCCTTCCGGCATTGCCAGGTCCTCGACATGGATCGCGTCCCCGATATCGAGTGCGCTGACATCGACATCAAAGAACTGCGGAATATCAAGCGGCAAACATTCGACCTCGATCTCGCGGACGATCGGCTGAAGAATGCCACCGCGCACGACACCGACGGCCTTGCCGACAAAATGAAGCGGAACATTTACCGTAATTTTCGCGGTGAGATCTACTTCATACAAATCGGCATGAATGACATCGCCGCTGATCGGGTGGTATTGCATTTCTTTGACCAGCGCGACTCTGTCGGCGAGAGTCGTCGCCGACGACTTCAGGCGAACCAAATGAGAGCCTTCTAGTCCTGCCACACGGTTGGTGAAATCCTTCTTATTCAGCTCGAGCGCAACCGGCGTCGTTTTCGGCCCGTAAAGAATAGCCGGAATCTTCCCTCCGCGGAGCAAACGTTTGGCGTCCCGTTTGCGCTGCTTAATGCGCTCATTAACTTGTATTTCAAGAGTTTCCAAGAAAACTACCTCCTCTTGCTAGACGAATAGAGAACTAATCGATTCTTCTTCGTGAGTGCGCCGGATCGCTTCGGCGATCAAATGCGCCACTGAAAGTGTTTTTATCTTGCGACAGCCCTGAGCCTGCGGCCCTAGACGGATCGTATTGGTCACGATCAACTCTTCAAGCGGGCATTCTTCGATGCGCCGGATTGCCGGACCGGAAAGGACGGCGTGAGTACAGCAGCCGATAATTTTTTTTGCGCCCTCTTTTTTGAGCGCTTCCGCAGCCATGGTCAAAGTCCCGGCGGTATCCACCATATCGTCTACCAATATAGCGATCCGGTCTGCTACTTCGCCGATAATGTTCATCTCGGCAACTACGTTTGGCCCAATGCGCCGCTTATCGATAATTGCCAGCGCAGCGTCCAAACGCGTGGCGATCGCCCGAGCCCGTTCGACGCCGCCGGCGTCCGGAGAGACGATTGTCACTTCAGTATGATTGAGTTGCTTTCTCAAATGCTCCAACAACACTGGGGTGGCGTAAACATTATCCACGGGGATATCGAAGAACCCCTGGATTTGGCCCGAATGCAGGTCCATGGTCAGCATTCGCGACGCGCCGGCGGTGGTGATCAAATCCGCCACCAATTTAGCGCTGATGGGAACACGCGGAATAACCTTTCTGTCCTGCCGGGCATAGCCGTAATAGGGCATGACCGCCGTGATCCGCATCGCCGAAGCCCGCTTGAAAGCATCCAACATCAGCAAAAGTTCCATCAAGTTGTTGTTGCCCGGCGCCGAAGTCGATTGCAGCACAAACACGTCGGCGCCGCGAACGTTCTCTTTGATTTCGACCTTGCTTTCACCATCGCTGAAGGTATCCACGACAGCTTTGCCCATCGGCACTTTGAGATATTGGCTAATCTCAGCCGCTAAAGGGGGATTGGAGTTACCCGCAAATATTTTTAGCTCGGTGCTACGCTGGCCCATCGTCCCACCAACCTCTTCGCCTTTGACCGTCGAGTTTTTCTGCCGATTCCTTACGCTGCATGGTTACAAAGTTAGTAGCCGTTGTAACGATCGATCCGATTTCCAAAATAAACAGCGCCGTCCATTGATGAACGGCGCTACATAGATCAATCCAATTACGATCCTATACCAGCTCGCGAGGAAGATGCTGGCTGGGCGGGAAGGATTCGAACCTTCGATACCGGCTCCAAAGGCCGGGGCCTTACCGCTTGGCGACCGCCCATCCGGGAACTTCTAGGTGAGAAGTCCACCTCGCCCGCGGAATACCGGCTCAAAGCTCTTCGTGGACTCTCTGCCCGCCGCCTTCAGCAAGAACCTTCTGATATTCCGCGATGATTTTTTCTTCGATCATCCTGCGTGTCTCGTTATTGATCGGATGAGCGATGTCTTTATAGGTCCCGTCTTTGCGCTTTTTGCTGGGCATCGAGACGAAATACCCAGTGGCCCCGTGAATGATTTTGAGGTCTCGTATTACGAAGCAGTGATCGAGTGTGATCGTAACATAAGCCCTTAGTTTATCTTCCTCAACAGGAAAGACCCTAACTTCGGTAACCTGCATAGGGACCCCCACTTCAGACAGACCAGAGACATAGCGCTCACAGTTACTGTAGGCTTCTTTTTACTTGTAACTCAACACACGTGCCAAGAAAGCACGGGCTCCCTCCTCTTGCCGCAATCGGCAGAAAGCAAATTTCGCCTCTCGTTCCGAAGCAAAAATACCAAAAACCGCCGAGCCACTTCCAGACATCAAAGCCGCCACCGCACCCGTGCATAGGAGCTTATCCTTCAATACCTTGATTCGAGAATACCTCTTGAGCGTGACGGTTTCCAGATCGTTGATCAGCAGTTTACCGGTTTTTTTAAGGTCTCTTAACGGCGCCGCAATGCTAGTATCTACGCTATGTTTTGTCAACTTTAGGAGCAAATTGCGATAGACCCCTGCGGTTGAAACGGCGAATCCAGGGTAAAGAATCACCAGCCACCGACGTGGTACTGCGCCGAGCCGACTCAATCGCTCACCGATTCCGCGCACACGCGCCGGACGCGCTTGAATAAAAAACGGCACGTCCGCGCCGATCGCGACAGCGATTTTCTCCAACTGTCCGGCCGAATAGCCCAATTTAAGCAAGCGATTTAAACCGACCAACACCGCGGCCGCGTCCGTACTCCCGCCGCCCAAACCGGCACCGACGGGAATGTTCTTGTGAATTCGTATTTCGACCCGGTCGTATCTACGGGCTTTTTTTAGCAAGAGCGCAGCCGCGCGATAAGCCAGATTTTTTTCACCGTTCGGAACCATGGGATCGTCGCATGTAACGCTAATCGTGGGCGCATCGCCTTGCGGCAGTCCACCGTGAATCTTGCGAATCTCCACTTCGTCGTAAAGCGACACCGGCAGCATAATGGTATCCAGCAAATGGTAGCCATCCGCCCGTTTGCCAACCACACGCAAAGTCAGGTTGATTTTTGCAGGTGCTCGAATCTTCACGCGCCATTAGGTACCATAGGACTGATGGATTTGCGAAGGTCAAATATCGTGGAGATGGATGCCCAAGAATTTATCGGCGTTGCCTGGGATGCGGCCAGTACAGCAGGAGCGCTCATTCGCCGCCATTGGCAGCAACCGAAGGAAATCGCCTACAAGGGCGCCATCGATTTGGTTACCTCGGTGGATCGAGAATCCGAGCGCATCATCGTCGACGCGCTGCAGTGGGCATTCCCGGATCATTCGATCCTCGCGGAAGAAGAGACCGACCAACGAAAATCGCAGAGTTCGTTTTTATGGTTGGTTGATCCCCTGGATGGCACCACCAATTTCGCTCACAGCTACCCACAATTTTGCGCGATAAGAAGCAAGAAGGAATCCCGCTGTTGAAACCGGTCGTGGATGATTTGCTGGGTATATCGAAGAAGACGGGACCATTCGAGGTGAGATGAGAAAACCCCACTTTATCCCGGGTGCGGCATTCAACTAGGTTCAGGTAATATCACCCACCGAAATCCGTTGTCTTGTCTAAGCCTGCCTCGCAAGCGAAACGTTTCTCCCTCAAAATCTGCCGCGAGTTTCCGCTAAAAACTTTGATTGAAGTCCCTTGACTGATCGGCCAATGGGCTTATGATTACGCTCGGTTATCACCCCCGGAATCATTGTATTCAAAGATTTTACAACGACCTCGCGGCGCGTGTTTCCTATCGAAAGGACAACAAATGCCTGTCTACATGGATCGCCATTACGTCGAGGGGGCAACTCGACATGCCGTGGCAGATGCGCACCAGAAGGATCTCGCGCTTCAAGACAAATATCACGTCAAGTTTTTGACCTACTGGTTTGATGAAATGCGCTGTACCGCGTTTTGTCTCATCGAGGCGCCCAATCGAGAAACTATCGAGCGCGCTCATAACGAAGCTCACGGCTTAGTCCCCAATGAAGTTCTTGAGGTCGATACGGCCGTGGTGGACGCGTTTTTGGGTCGGATCAAGGATCCTCTGCCTATGGCTGGGTCGCCAGGAAAGACAGGGGAGATTTCCATTGATTCGGGTTTCCGCGCCATCATGTTCACGGATTTGAAGGATTCGACGCTGATGACCACCCTGTATGGAGACGCCAAGGCGCTCCATCTGCTTCATGTCCACAATGCGCTGACGCGCAACTCGCTTAACGCGCACCGCGGACATGAGGTCAAGCATACTGGTGACGGAATCATGGCATCGTTTGCCTCGGTACCGGATGGAGTGGAGTGTGCGACTGCCATCCAGAAAGCGTTTGCGGCGTATAATCATGAACACCCCGAGACGCCGCTGTATTTACGCATTGGACTGAGCGCCGGCGAGCCCATTGAGGAACATGGCGATCTTTTTGGCAAGGCAGTTCAATTGGCGGCGCGCCTTTGTGCGCAGGCTGAACCAGGCCGGATTCTAATCGATCAGGTGGTGCTGGACCAATGGTCAGGTAAACAGTTGCCGTTCTCGGATTTAGGTGAAGTGACTCCCAAAGGTTTCGAACACGCCATCAGAATCTACGAAGTCCAGTGGATGCAGGCGTAAAGTCCGCGCACCTGACGCGCGCGTTAATGCTGTCTGAAGCGCGGCCTGGTCGATCACTGTGCGCATTGCGTTTGGTGCTTTGCTAAAAGAGGAGGTCGTATGTCGGTCTTGCAAGTCAGAACATCCACCAATGGAGACGTTACTCTACAAGAAGACACCATCCGGAAATTCAAAGAAGGCCTGCGCGGTGAGCTAATCCTGGCGGAGGACGCCGGATACGATGATGCGCGCTCCATCTGGAACGCCATGATCGACCGCCGCCCCGCGCTCATCGCGCGCTGCCTCGGGGTCGCCGACGTCGTCACAGCCGTTAATTTCGCGCGCGAGCATGGCGTCGCACTATCGATAAAAGGTGGCGGCCACAACATCGCAGGGCTTGCCGTGTGCGAGGGAGGCTTGATGCTCGACATGTCGCGCATGCGTGGGGTGTGGGTCGATCCGACCGCGCGCTCAGCCCGCGCCCAAGCGGGCTGTCTCCTGGGCGACGTCGATCGCGAGACCCAAATACACGGCCTTGCTGCCCTGCTCGGCTTTGTCTCGAACACAGGGATTGCCGGCCTCACGCTCGGCGGAGGATTCGGTTACCTCACACGCCAATTTGGCTGGACCTCTGACAACGTGTCGTCAATGGACCTTGTCACTGCCGAAGGACGCGTAGTGCGCGCGAGTGAACGAGAAAATGCCGATCTGTTCTGGGGACTCCGCGGCGGCGGCGGAAATTTCGGGGTCGTGACGGGCTTCGAGTACCGGCTCTATCCTGTTGGACCCGAAATTATCGCAGGCGCAATCGCCTGGCGCGCTGACTCCGCGCCGGAAGTACTCGACATGTGCCGCGCCGTCATGGAGAAGGCTCCCCCAGAGCTGGTTTGCGTAGCGGCACTGCGCATGGCTCCTCCGGCGCCGTGGCTTGCTAAGGAGGTCCATGGCAAGCCCATCGTCGCGCTCTTTGTCTGCCACACCGGGCAGTTAACGGACGGCGAAAAACTCGTCGGTCCAATCAAAGCCTTCGGTTCCCCGGTTGGCGACATCGTTCAACGGCGCACGTACGTGTCGCAACAAAGCCTGCTAGACGCGACCCAGCCAAAGGGCCGACGTTATTATTGGAAATCCGAATACCTGCCGAGGCTTGAACCGGAGCTGTTCGAAACGATAATGCGTCACTCCGAAGCGATCCGCTCGCCGCATTCGGCGATCATACTCTTTCCACTCGACGGTGCGCTCAACCGCCTTCCCGAAGATCATTCGGCGGTCGGCAACCGGGATACCTCGTGGGTTCTGAACATCACAGCGTCCTGGGAGAAAGCTGAATACGATCAAGCCAACATCGAGTGGGCGCGCGCCGCCTGGCGAGACATGCGACGCTTCTCCACGGGCGGTACTTACATCAACTTCCTCACAGAAGAAGAGGGTGACGAGCGCATCCACGCCGCGTATGGAAACAACTACGAGCGGCTGGTCGAGACCAAGTCGAAATGGGATCCGGGTAATTTGTTTTGCATGAACAAGAACATCCTGCCGGCGAGTCGCTAGGAACTGCCACACTTACCAGCAAGTTTGGCTCTGATCATTCGACGCGGGACGTTATCGTATTTGGTACGCGTTGCGCAGGATCGCCGACGGCAATGTCGTTGGCTCACGCCCAGGAGAATCAGGTGGCTGAAGGTGCGAAGGAAAACTGGGGATCCGGTGGGCCCTACGAGCAATACGTCGGCCGCTGGAGCCGCAAAGTCGCAAAAGAGTTCCTTGCTTGGCTTGGCGTCCCAGTAGGGCAAGCCTGGGGCGACGTGGGTTGTGGGACTGGTGCTCTCGTAGACAACATCCTCGGCGAGTATGATCCCAAAACTATCATGGCAATCGACCGCTCGGAAGGTTTTGTTGCCCAGGCGCGCCGCAGAATAGCTAATGCGCGAGTACGTTTCGAAACCGGCGACGCTACGGCGCTTCCCTGGCCGAGCGGATCCTGCGACGTGACAGTTTCCGGCCTCGTGCTGAACTTCGTATCCGATGCCGACGCGATGGCGCGAGAAATGGCGCGGGTGACACGGCCGGGAGGCACAGTCGCGGCGTATGTCTGGGACTATGCTGGCGGCATGCAGATGATGCGCCATTTTTGGAACGTCGCCGTGGAACTGAATTCCAACGATGCCGCTCTCGAACAGGGGGAACGATTCCCCCTATGCCAGCCTGAACCGCTAGAGACATTGTTCCGAGACGCCGGCCTGACCTCGATTTCGGTCCGACCTATCGACATCCCTACAGTCTTTCGAGACTTCGATGATTACTGGATTCCATTTCTCGGCAAGCAAGGGGCTGCTCCCACTTACCTTGCGTCTCTGAATGAAAACGCGCGCGATCGAATACGCGATGCTTTGAAGGCTCGTCTCGTTCCAAATGCAGACGGCTCGATCGCCGTGACTGCACGAGCATGGGCCATACAGGGAACCGTCTGATCGCGACTTCTTTGCAATTGCTCTTCTCCCTTGACGCATAACCTTTCGATCACATAACGTCGGCGCTATACCTTGCTCGCGCCGCCATGAATTTCAAAAGTTTTCCCAATTTTTTCTCACACATTTTTTATGGCTGGCGAATGGTGGGATTGGTATCAGCCATTCGCATCGGCGGCGATGGGTTACCCGGTTTGAGATGAGGCGTTTCGACCTTTCCTTTCTCGCCCATGAGCCTGGTCACCTTCGTGGTGGCATTTCTGATTCTCTTTCCCTTGGCGATGCTCATCTATGGCAGCTTTTGGACCGCGCGTCCGGGGTTTCCCGGCAATTTCACACTCGACAACTACATCACCGCCTACGGTGACGCCGACACTTACCGAGTATTTCTCAACACCGCATTGCTGATCGGCGCCAAAACGATTTGCGCGGGAGTGATCGCTCTGGCGCTCGCCTGGATCATCGCCCGCACCGATACGCCATGCCGAGTCATGCTGGAGACCTTAATCATCATTCCGTTTTTCGTTCCGGGCATCATGGAAGCGGTCGGCTGGATCATGTTGCTCAGCCCAAAGACCGGCACGCTCAATGTTTTTCTGCGCGAACTGTTCAACTTGCAGAGTTCGCCATTCAATATTTACAGCCTGTGGGGCATCATCTGGGTCATGTCCCTAGGCTCCGTCTCGTTTCTGTTCATTTTTTTCGTCACCGCGCTGCGCAACATGGATGCCGCGCTCGAAGAGGCCGCGGCGGCTTCGGGCGCCGGTCCCATGCGCACCGCCGTCACCATCACCATGCCGATGATCGCGCCCATCGTTTTGGGCGCGAGCTTCTTCAGTTTCATCCGCGCCATGGACGCTTTCGAAGTTCCCGTCTTGCTCGGTCTGCCAGCCAAGGTGTTCGTTTTTGGCAATCGCATCTACGCCGCCATCGAGTATGACTTCCCGGTCAATTACGGCTTGGCCACCGCATTGGGCGCTACCTTCTTTGTTTTGATGCTGGGTCTTTTGCGAGTGCAGCATAAGCTGCTCAAGGGCAAGGAATTCTTTGTCATCACCGGCAAGGGCTACAAACCGCAAGTGGTCCGCCTTGGCCGTTTCAAGTATATGACCTTTGCTGCTTGTATCGGCTTCTTTATCGTCGCCACCGGACTGCCGTTGTCTCAAGTTGTGTTAGGATCGTTTCTGCGAGTCTTCGGCATGACCCAATGGGACATGTTGACGCTGGAAAACTACACAACCATCGTCACCGATCCATTAGTCTGGCGTAGTCTCACCAACACCGTGATCATCGGCGGCGCTGCGGCGATTTTCACCGTGCTACTATGTAGCCTGGTAGCGTATATTACGACGCGGACAAAGTTCGCCGGACGCAACGCGCTGGACTTGATCTGTTGGCTACCCAACGCAATCCCCGGCATCGTCGCGGGCGTCGGCATGCTCTGGGCGTACATCATGCTGCCCATAGCGTTGTTCGGCACGTTGACGCTGCTCGTGATCGTTTTCATCACCATCGGTTTGCCGGTGGGCGTGCGCCTGATGAGCGGTGTGATGGGGCAGTTGAGCCCCGAGCTCGAAGAATGTTCGATGGTCCATGGCGCCAGTTGGGGACAGACTTTCAGAAAAATTGTTCTGCCGCTGCTCAAGCCCGCGCTGGCGGCTGGAATACTAATCCTCTTCGTCAATTTTTCCCGCGCTGTAAGCACGACAATTCTTTTCTCCGTCCACGGCACCGAGCTGCTCGCGGTTACGCTATTCAAATACAGTCAAGTCGGCACCCGGCTGGGCTTGGTCTCGGCGCTCGCGGTCGTGCTCACGGTGATCAACGTCACGGCGATGTTAGTAGCGCGCCGTCTCGGCGCCTTCGGCCAACAATCTTAGCGCGAGAAACCAACTAGCCGGCAGTGACTCATTTTGGGAGTAGTGTGAATACTGGACGAGATAAGAGGGGAAAAGATTCTTCGCTCTGCCAGACTGTGTGAAAATACCGTCATGGTTCGACTAAGCTCACCACGAACGGTGAGGTCTCATGAGAAATGGAGTACTTATCCGTTCGCCCTGAGCTGCGTCGAAGGGCTCCGAGAGAGTTTTCGCACAGTCTGCTGCTCAGAATGACACTTGTGGAGTTGTCATCCTGAACGAAGTGAAGGATCTGATTTTGAAATTGAGTCACTACCAACTAGCCACTCGCGGTGCGCTTTGATATAGCTCGGCATACAAGGAGGGAACCTTGTCGACGAAAATAACATTCCACAAAACCCTCACTATCCTTTTTCTCCTATCGCTCGCAGCGATAGGTATTCCGAGGCAGCCCGCCGACGCAGCGGAAGCCACCGCGCAGCTGGTAGCCAAATACTATGAGGGCGCGAAGAAAGAAGGCAAACTGGTCATCTATGGATTGGGCGAGCCGTTTCTCACGCCCATCGCCACGACGTTTAAAAGACGCTACGCGGGCATCACCATCGAAGCCTTCGACGAGCCCGGAACGCAATCGCGCGAACGGGTGATCGCCGAGCAGAAAACCGGCCGCTTGATCGGCGACATCATTATCGCCGGTCCAACCAATCACCAGATCTTGACTGATCTTAATTATCTGGAGCCGTTTAAAACCTCCCAATGGGCGCAGATGATTCCGGAGCTGCTACCGGACATTCCGAATGCCAATCCACTGCGCGCCAGCGTCTTCTCCATAGCGATCAACTCCAAGCTGATCCCGCCGGCTGAAGAACCGAAAGTCTGGTCCGACCTGTTGCAGTCGAGATTCAAAGGCAAAATGGCTTCGGACGATCCGCGCGGCAGCGGCGGCGGCGCGGGAATGGTTGCCAGTTTGGAGAAAGCTTTCGGTGTTGACTACCTGCACAAGCTAGCGGCCCAGGACATTTTCTTTAGCCGAGACTCAGGAACGATTTTAGCCAACTTGGTGCGCGGCGAGTATGCCTTGTTCATCACCGCATCGCACGACGAGATCATCGCCGCGCGCAAAAGCGGCGCGCCGCTCAAATTCTTGAAACCCGCCGACGGCGTGCGCGCCGCCGGCAACTATCAGTCAATCGTTAAGAACGCGCCCCATGTTAACGCCGCCAAGCTTTGGGTCGAATGGAGCACGGCAGAGGAAGGCCAACAAGCTTTTGCGAAAACCGGCCAAGCCGCCGCGCGCAGAGGGATCAAAGCTGGCGAACCGGAATCCGATCTCACCGGAGTCAAGATGCTTCCGGTAGTCGGTGGCCGCCAGGATATGAATCTGGTGAAAGAACGAACCAAGCGCTTCGAAACTATTTTCTTTAAGAAGAACTAATGAGCGCCTCGGAAGTTCAGGCAAGAAAGCAGCGCCCCAATCTCGTCATTCCCGCGAACGCCGGAATCCAGGTTATTCTGAATCGCCTGGATTCCGGGTCAAGCTAGCTACCGCCAGCTTGCCCGGAATGACAGAAAATTCATAAACTAATGTTGAATGAGTAACGAGACTTTCAGCAAACTACGAGAAAAGTCATGACGGCGACCATTATCGACATCCACAATCACGGCTATTCAAAAAAATTCTTTGAAGCTGTTCGACGCGGCGACGGCGAACGTTATGGGCTCCGCATCGCGGCGACCGCTAAAGGCGAGGCGCTAGTAAAACCCGACGGCGGTTCTCACCCGCTCCAACCCAAGCGTGCCGAATATGATAAAAACTTGGCCCAGCTCGGCAGCGCCGGTATCGAGGGGGTCGTGCTCTCCATGCCGCCCTATGTGAATTTCGTTGGCTGCGATAAGGCGACCAACGTCTGGGCATGCCAGCAGATTAACGACGGACTGGCCGAGATCGAACAGAATTATTCGGGGCGCATATGGGGCATGGGCATGGTACCACTTCCCTCTGGCCAAGCAGCCGCTGAGGAATTGCAGCGCGCGGCGCGCGAGCTAAAGCTCAAGTCGGTGCAGGTCATCACCAACTATTCCGGCCGCGATCTCGACGATCCTGAGTTTCTACCGTTCTTCGAGAAAGCGGAAGAAACCCAGACGCTGATTCTAATCCATCCCGATCTGCGCGCCGGATTCAGCGATTTGAACCGATATTATTTGCAAAACCTGATCGGCTTGCCGGTGGAAACCACGACGGCCGCGGCCTGCTTAATTTTCAGCGGCATCATGGAACGCTTTCCCAATTTGAGAATCCTCCTCGCCCACGGCGGCGGCGTCTCGCCTTATCTCTCCGGCCGCTGGCGCCACGGCCACGGCAGTCGTCCGGAGCCGAAAGTAAAATTTACCGGCAACGTCGAGGAGATGTTTCAGCGCTTCTACTTCGACACCATGATCTACGAGCCCAAGGTGCTCAAGTTCCTCATCGAGACCGTCGGCGCCGACCGAGTCCTGATGGGCACCGACTATTCAGGCGACATGTCCGCCTGGCGCGAAGTTCCCGAGATTGCCAAAGTGGAATTCCTAACGGAGAGTCAGAAACAGCAAATTCTCGGCGGCAACGCGACACGCTTGCTGGGTTTAAGCTGAAACTATTATGAGATCGCTGCATCGATCGTGTTAACCAACATCAACCTCGTAAACAGTTGCCGTTCTCGGATTTTGGTGAAGTAATACCCAAAGGGGTTTCGATCACGCTATCACAGTTTATGAAGTCCAATGGATGCAGGCGGAAGCGGCCGATGGCGGTGCATTTTTCCTTTACAAGTGGTCAGCTTTTTTTTCAGCCTCCGCCTCTGTCTCTTTCGATTCACTTGCCCCTGACCTTTTCTTCACATAACGTCGACGCGGTAACTTTCTCGCGCCGCCATGAGCCTTAAATCCTCGTCTTTTTTCTCCCGCATTTTTTACGGCTGGCACATGGTTGGATTGGTCTCGGCCATTCGCGTCGTGGGCGGCGGTCTGCACCAGTTCGGCTTCACTGTTTTCTTTCTTCCGATCAGCCAGGATCTCGGAATCAGTCGCGCGGCAACCTCGCTGGCATTTTCTCTGTCGCGCGCGCAAGGGGCCATAGAAGCACCGCTCGTAGGATATCTCATCGACCGTTACGGCCCGCGGCCGATCATCGTCACCGCGGTTTTTCTTGCCGGCGTCGGCTATATCCTGCTTTCCTGGGTGACCAGCTACACCGGCTTCATGGTCGTTTACCTCGGCGTGATCTGCCTCGCATTCATTGCCGGCTTCGTCCACTCGCCCATGGTGGTCGCCAATAGTTGGTTCATTCGCCATCGTGCTCGCGCCATGACGGTCGTGAGCGCTGCCGTGCCCATTGGCGGCGCTTTGATCTCTCCGTTGCTTGCCTTCGGCGTCGCTTCGGTTGGTTGGCGCTGGGCGGCATTTGCTTCGGGCTGCATATTCTTGCTGGTCTGCTTGCCTTTGAGTTTTCAGTTGAAGCGCTCGCCGGAAAGTATGGGGCTGCGGCCGGACGGTGACGTCACACCGGCAAATCCCGACAGCAATGTTGCCGCAGACGAGGCGGCGCACAATAATGCGATCGCCGACTTCACCAGCCGCCAAGCCATGAAAACTTGGGTTTTCTGGCTGCTGGTTATTTCCATGACTGCGCGTGTGACCTGCTATAGCACCGCGACGGTCCACTTTATTCCATTGATGGTGTGGAAGGGCCTATCTGAAGGAGCGGCCGCGACCCTTCTCGGGGCGTTTGCGTCGATCAATTTGGTGGCGCATTTCCTGCTCGGTTGGATCGCTGACCGCGTGAACAAACCCAAACTCTTAGCCGTTTGCCACTTTCTTCCGGCGCTTTCTCTGCCACCGCTTTTTGTCGATTCAGGTTACTGGGAACTCTTGCTGTTCACGACCACCTTTACCTTTCTGGACGCGTCGTTTCCCATCATCTGGGCTACGGTGGGAGATTTTTTTGGCCGGCGCCACTTCGCGACGATCAGAGGCATGATGAGTTTCTTCTACATGTGGGGCAGCTTTGCCGGCCCCGTAATGGCGGGGGCGATTTACGACCGGACCCAGAGCTACGAGATGGTTTTGTGGATATTGCTGATGCTTCTTACTTTCGCAACCTTATTGGTCTTGTTTTTGATACGGCCCTGGACCGATCGCATGACCGTGATGAATCTTGTACAAGATCCGCACTGACTACAGTCAGGCACTAACTCCTTTCGCAGATATCGACAAACACACCGTTGGGGTCGCCTGGGTTTCCATAGATCAAAAGCGCGAGATTGTGGTATAGCAATCACGAGCCTCGCCCTTTCAGGAGACGATCCGTGACGCGAGTCACTTAATGTCGTCGCCATTCTCGGCAACGATTCGATGAGTACTCGTTCTCGCGGCGTGGAATCGAGGACTTTGTACCGGGCTAATTTCGGCACCCGTTAGAGGTTTATATGGCCACACGGATTATAGAAAGCCTGAAGGCCCTCACACTTTGTTCCTCGCTCGTTACGGTCTTTGCTTTGGCGCCGCTTTCCGCCGCCGCGACCAGAGAGCAATGGATTGAAGGTGCAAAGAAAGAAGGCGAGGTGATTCTCTATGCCTCGATGAATCTCGCAGAAGCCAACACGATGATCTCGCGATTCGAGCAAAAGTACCCCTTTGTAAAAGTTAAGCTCAACCGAACCGATAGTGAAAAACTCCTCACCAAGATGCTCGTCGAGGCCAGGGCTAAAAAATCCTTTGCCGACGTCATCCAGACTCTCGGCTTCGCCATGCACGCGCTCAAGAAGAGTCAGCATCTGGGTCAGTACATTTCTTCGGAAAACGGCTTCTACCCCAAGGAATACAAAGAAGAGGGATACTGGACGACGGTTTATACGAATCCCTATGTCGTCGCCTACAATCCCCGTATGGTCGGCAAAGAATATCTCCCGCGCAAGTACGAAGATCTGCTTCACCCCATGTGGCAGGGGAAAATGATGATGGAACCGACCAAGGTGGATTGGTTCGGCGGAGTGCTGCAGATCATGGGCAAAGAAAATGGCTTGAAGTACATGAGGGAGTTGGCCAAGCAGAAAATCATGAACCGGATCGGTCACGATTTGCTCGCGCAGCTGGTCGCCGCTGGCGAGGGATCCTTGGATATCGATATTCCGGCGCCGTCCGTCGATCGGGTGCGCAAGCGCGGCGCGCCCATCGATTGGGTGGCTTTTCCGCCCGCGCCCGCTTCGCTGATCGGCATCGGTATCGCGTCCCAGCCGGTGCATCCCAACGCAGCGCGGCTCTACGTGGATTTTGTTTTATCGCTGGAAGGACAGAGAACTCTCGCGGAGCTGGGGCGATATCTGGCGCGAGTGGAGCTAATGCAGGAACAGGCGGCTAAGGCCAAAGGCCTTCAGATGATCCCGGTTAGCCCGGAGCTCGGCGAAAACATTGTCGAGTACGCGAAGCTGATGCGAGAGATTTTCGGCCAGTGAGTATTCTCTTAGGTAATGGCCACGTTGTTGCTAAGGAGCGAGTCCTGCGAAATTGTAAGCTGACCTGGAATCTGAAATTTTAAATTCCTCGCGGAGCGAGGACTAGGAGGCACGACGATGCGCATCATGATCTTGAATCACCAGTCTAAACGCGTAGGAAGCCCGCAATACGAAGCCCGTGTGGCGGCCCTGCTTCAAAGTTATGCTTCACCGGGCACGACGATCGAGATGCATTATCCTGAAGACCTCGGCGGCAGCGAGGTGACGAGCCACCTGCGCAAGAGCCAGGCATTGGCCGGGCTTCATCATGCGCTGGAAACTCCCGCTTTGGTCAAGAAAGTTATCGAAGCCGAACGCTTGGGCTTCGATGCCGTGGTGCAGAGCAACACCTTCGATCCGGGCGTGGAAGTGGCGCGCTGCGCCGTGCGCATTCCAGTCGTCGGCGTGCTGCGCGCATCTTGCCACTTCGCCGCGACCCTTTGTGATCGTTTCGGCCTCATCGCGCCTTTGGACAGCCACGCCGTCTATGCGCGGCGCATCATCGAAAATTATCGGATGGGACGATTCATTTCGGCCATCAAGGCAATCAACACCTACGAGACAGGCGATCTATCGACTTACCATGACGTTCTCCTTGAGCGGATGCTGGACGTGGGCAAGGAGCTGATCGCGCAAGGCGCCCACGCGATCATCCCGCTGGGCGGGCGCCTGGTGCCCTACGTCGTTTCACCGTTGGAATTGGAAGCTGAACTTAAGGTGCCGGTCATCAATACCAAGCTGGTCGGGATTCGCTATGCGGAGACGTTGGTCAACGGTAAAACCAGTCACAGCTTGCAAAGCTATCCCTGGGCCGGCGGCCTGACGCCGGAAAATATTTCGCATCGCGCGAAAGAATAGCGGCAGATCCGCGCGGGTTCTTGGATTCTGTTTTGTCGCTGGAAGGGCAGAGAACTCTCGCGGAGCTGGGACGATATCTCGCGCGCGGAGCTGATGCGAGAGATTTTCAGCCGGTGAGTATTCTCATAAGCAAAAGCCACATTGTCGCTAAGGAGCGAGTCCCGCGGGTTGTGTAGGCCAGGTCGCCAATCTC
>Ga0193716_1000353_pt1 | contig 28850 bp, 36 predicted proteins | sample U2c1metaG_FD_145901 | JGI IMG/M metagenome (GOLD analysis project Ga0193716, IMG submission 145901) | Soil microbial communities from a riparian zone of the East river system, Colorado, United States - U2c1 | ecosystem: Environmental > Terrestrial > Soil > Riparian zone | place: USA: East River...
AGACTGGCGGCGGCGAATGCTGAGTTGATTGCAAGCAACGGCGGCGAATGTTCGTGGAGATGGGGCAGACAGATGATGCGAGGATGTCGGCGATGGTGGCCAACGTCGTTCCATGGGGGCGGGAGAGATTGAGGGTGGCCACGTACGTTGGTTGGTTGCGGAAGAGGATAGGCATGTAGTGCTGGAGGTGGGATCTGGTTGATGGATTTTTCCGTCGCATTGGATGGACTCGGAGCTGGTGAGGGCTTATCTGCTGAACTTCTATGTCGATCACGCGTTTCGTGGGCGGGGGTACGCTCGGGAGCTACTGGAGACTGCCGTGGGTGACGCACCGCGGCGTAGTATCAAGGTTGTGTCGCTTAATGCGTCGAAATTCTGCAGGTCGCTGTTTGAGAACACTGGATTTGCGGCTACGAGCGAGATGAGATTATGCAGGTAGGGCGGGCAGCCGGACTGAGGTTCGGACGGCTATCTTGTATACTTCATTGGTTATGCGAGTTTTTGTGATCGTTCCAGCAGCGGGTATTGGCACGCGGATGTCCGCGGGTGGGGCGGCTACACTCGCTCCGAAGCAGTTTCTTGCAATTGATGGCGTTCCGGTGTTGATTCGTTCGCTGCGGGCGTTCCTTGCGGTGCCACGAATGGATGCTGTGTTCGTCGCGGTGCGTGGAACGGAGCGGGAGCGGGTCGAGGCACAGGTACTGGAGTACAAGCTGGGCGAACGCGTTCGCGTGGTGGAGGGTGGAGACCATCGGCAAGAATCGGTTGGGAATGCGCTGGCGGCGCTGAAGTGCGACGAGGACGATGTAGTGCTGGTGCATGATGCGGTGCGGCCGCTCATTGATCCGGCGACGATTGAGCGGACGATCGATGCAGTGGTGAAGCATGGCGCGGCGATTGTGGGGTTGCCTGCAGTGGATACGATTAAGCAGGTGGAGCGGACCGCGGATGGTGCAATTGTGACGGCGACGATTCCACGGGAGCGGATCGTGCATGCGCAGACTCCGCAGGGGGCGAAGTTCGGATTGTTGCGGCGGGCTTTTGTCGAGGCTGAAGCGGATGAGTTCGCCGGTACCGATGAGGCTAGCCTGCTAGAGCGAGCGGGGATTGAAGTGGCGGTAGTAGCTGGGTCGGCCAGGAACTTCAAGATTACCCAGCCGGGAGATATTGAGCTGGCGGAGTTCTACCTCCGCGGAGCGACCGCGGATTGGCGCCGGTAGTGCGGACCGTTGGTTTCTCTGAACTTTGGCTTCAACCCACGGTAAGCAGTTCATACTGGATAACGATAAGAAAAAATCCGTGTCGATCCGCGTGAATTCGCGGTGAGAGCATTGAGGAATCGCGAATGGGTATGAGAATTGGTTACGGATTTGACTCGCACGCTTTCAAGGTTGGCGTGCCGCTGGTGATTGGTGGGTTGGCGATTGAGCATTCGGAGGGGCTGGCCGGGCACTCCGATGGAGATGTGCTGCTGCATGCAATTACGGATGCACTGCTGGGCGCAGTTTCGGCGGGGGATATCGGAACGTTCTTTCCTCCGAGCGATCCGCGGTGGAAGGGCGCGGCTTCGAGCGTATTTCTACAGACGGCGTTGGAAGAGGTAGCGACAGCAGGGTACAGGATCGTCAATATTGATACGGTGCTGGTTATGGCTCAGCCGAAGATCGTTCCGATTGCAGGAGAACTGCGAGAGCGCGTGGCGGAGTTGCTGGGAGTGAAGCCGGGTGAGGTAGGGATTAAGGCGAAGACGCCCGAAGGGCTGAATCAAGACCATGTCGCAGTGGCTCATGCGACGGTTCTGCTGGAGAGCGTTGGTCTCGCCGAGTCACCGGCGCGGATGGTGGCTGCTGCGGATGTCGATGATGAGATCAATCAGGTGGTGAAGGGATTGGTGGGCGAAGCACGGGATGTTTCGGCGCTGGGGCGGAAGCTACCGACTTTTGACACGGACGATTTGACGTAGCGGCTGATCGCTCAGGAAACGACTGCAGATGACGCAGATCTTTCGTGTATGGTGAGTATGCGTTGCTGATGGGCAGCTGGTCCTCTGCACAGGCAGTTCATGAGGCTGGTGGAAGTAAGGTTGCGCAGTGTGCACCGGGAAGGGATGTGCTCTTGCAGCTCCGGCGGAGAAGACTTGCTATGCGACGACACCGGCTATGCGGAGACGGTTGCCTATCTGAAAGTTCGGCATATGTATACGGCCTTGTTGGAGTGTGTCACAACTCCTGGCCAGGATGGAAGGCGCTACGCTCTGTTCCTAATTAGTAGTTCGGTCGTGAAAGCCTGTACCGAGAGCAGGTTTTAAAGCGACGGTAAAACATGTGCTATCTCGTTCTTCGCTAGCACTGCCCAGGCGATGCTAGCCAGTTTGTTGGTCAGTGCCACGATGGCAACGTTGTGATGGGTCGTGGGTGAACTGTGCCAGCCAGGCACTAAGGGCGGAGGACTGCTTGCCTGGTGCTCATTACCACCCAGGGTTTGCATGAATAACCAACGGAGAGTCGATATCACTGCCGAGTGAATGGATCGTATCACTGTCCAGATCAGTAATGCATGGTCCGTCGCTTTCACCGGCAAGGAGGCTGGGTCATAAAAAGCGTACGGAGGAGGCATTTTCGCAAAAGGCCGTGATTTGAGAATCGATTGCAATGGCGAGGGGGCGACCGTGCTGGTGACGATATCGCTTGAGACAGGCTTGTATGGGTGAATTGAGAATTCTGATTGCAGATAACCGTCAGTTGATTCGCCTTGGTTTGCGCGACCTGCTGTGGGGTAATAGAGGTCGGCGATCTTGCGCTCGTTCGAGTCGGGTGCATCGTTGGATCCGGCGGCGCCTTCGATGATGCTGGGCGGGCTGCTTTAAGCTGAGGTCAAAGAGCGCGCTAAAGATGCCGATGGCGACTTGCTTTGGTGCGGGCGAGGAAGCCGCCTTTGGCGGCGGTCTGTTCGGTTGTTTGACGGGGCGATGCGATGGTGGGAGGAGAAGGAGGGTGGGAAGAGGCGGAGGGTGCTTATAATGAATCGTCCGCTCCGAGGGACTGAAGGTGCTGCGTCTGCCGACGGAACATTTTCGCTCACTGCAGGATTTGCTAAGCGCGGGCGAAGGGGTCTTCCAGCGAAGGACTTTGCGGGGTGAACATCTCTCCGCCGTTGGAGGTGACGACCCAGTCGTCTTCTAGACGGACGCCGAACTCACCAGTGATGTAGATGCCAGGCTCGTCGGAGAAGGTCATGCCGGCTGCGAGTGGCGTGGCATTGCCACGGACCAGATAGGGCCACTCATGGCCGTCCATGCCGATGCCGTGGCCTACACGGTGGGTGAAGTGCTTGTAGTCGGGACCGTAGCCTGCATCGGTGACGACTTTGCGGGCGGCGTCGTCGATGGCTTGGCACTGGACTCCAGGGTGGGCTGCGGCTAGCGCTGCGGCCTGGGCTTTGTGGACGATGTCGAAGACCTGCTTCTGCTTGTCGGTCGCTTTGCCGAGGACGAAGGTGCGGGACATGTCGGACTGGTAGCCTTCGACGGTGCAGCCGTCGTCGATCAGGATGATCTCGTTCTCGCGGATCACTTGCGGCTGCAGCGAACCATGGGGCAGGGCAGAGTATTCGCCCACCTGACAGCTGGCGTCTCCGGGGAAGCCACAGTGGATGTAAGCGGCGGCGACCAGTTCGCTGAAATGGCGGTTGTTCATGCCGGGCTGGGCCGACTTGAAGACGGCCTCGTAGACCGAGAGGGTGATGTTATTTGCGAGGCGCATCAAAGCCAGTTCGGCGGGGGATTTGACGCTGCGGCAGCCGACGGTGATGGGCGTTCCGCTGACGGCGGTGAGTGTGGGGCTGGCGTGGGCGATGCCGTCGGAGAAGGCGAACTGGGTTCGCTCCTCCACGCCGATCTTTCCGGTGGAGATGCCAGCATCCTTCAAGGCTTTGGCGAGGAGGGTGTAGGGGCTCTCGTCTTCGTTCCAGGCATAGACCTTCGTGGTCGATGCGGCGGGGAGCTGGGCGGGCGTGGCGTTCATGCGCTCGCGGACGCGGCCCTCTTCAAACACCGGGCAGACGATGAAGGGGTTGCCGTGCGCGGGAAGTACCCACGAGAAGAAACGTTCGGACTGGCCCCAGCGGATGCCGGTGAAGTAGTTGAGCGAGGTGCCGGTGGCGATGACGAGGGCATCCATCTTGTGTTGCGAGAGGAGGGCGCGGGCGCGCTCGAGGCGTTGCTCGCGCTCGGCGAGGGAGATGGGCGTGGCTTCGGCTTGGCGGTTGGTAAGAGCGGCGATGGCGGGTGGTAGCTTGAGGTTGGGATCGACTGTTGCAGTTGGGCGTTGAGCCTGTAGAGCGAGGGTAGGAGCGGCTGCTGCAGCGGCGGCAGAGGAGAGAAGGAAACGGCGTCGATTGATCATGTGTGGGGAATTGTAACGTAGGCTTTGCGGGATGGAAGAAGGACGTGGCGGTGCGTTATGGGCTATTCCGCTCCATGACCGGTGTACAGAGGACAACGTAAAATTGAGAAAACAGGAGAATTCTGGATGGCGATGATTACGACGGTGCAGCAGCATATTCTGCAACAGCAGCAGGACATGCTGAAGTCGACTGGGCGCGAGGCGACGGGAACTTTCAGTTGGCTGCTGAGCGGCATCACGCTGGCGGCGAAGATGGTCGAGGCGAAGATTCGCTCGGCCGGGTTGATCGATGTCCTGGGAGCTTTTGGTGCGGAGAATGTGCAGGGCGAACAGCAGCAGAAGCTGGATGTGTATGCGAATCAGGCCTTGCTGCATTGCCTGGGGCTTCGCGACAGCGTAGCCGCGCTGGTGAGCGAAGAGGACGAGGAACCGGTGACGTTCAACCGCAATCCCGAGACAGGGAAGTACATCATCGTCTTCGATCCACTGGACGGATCTTCGAATATTGATGTGAATGTGAATGTTGGGACGATCTTCAGCGTGCTGCGCCGACTTCCGCCGGAGCATGGGACGTTGGAGGAGTCGATTCTGCAACAGGGGTTCAGGCAGGTAGCGGCGGGCTACGTCGTGTATGGACCGTCGACTGTGCTGGTTTATACGACCGGCAATGGAGTGCACGGCTTCACGCTCGACCCTGCCATAGGCGCGTTTGTGCTGAGCAATGAGCGGATGATGATGCCGGAGCAGGGCAGCTATTACTCGGTCAACGAGGCGAATGCGGCGGGCTGGCCGGAGGAGTATCGTGCCTATGTCGAGATGTTGCGTACGGGGGGGCTGAGCAAGGAGTACAGCTCACGCTACATAGGAAGCCTCGTGGCGGACTTTCACAGGACACTGCTGAAGGGCGGCGTGTTTCTGTATCCGCCGACCTCGAAGCAGCCTAAAGGCAAACTGCGCCTGCTGTATGAGGCAAATCCGCTGGCGTTCATTGCGGAGCAGGCGGGCGGAGTTGCGACGAATGGGGTCAACAGAGTTCTCGATATCAAGCCAGAGGGCATTCACCAGCGGACGCCGTTCTGCGTGGGAAGCCGACGCGAGATGGAGGCTTTGGTGGCGGCGGTGGGGAGGTGAGCGCTTTCGCGGCCGTAGTGACGGATATCCGCGAGGAGTCCCGGCTGGGTGGGCGGCAGCGCTGGCAGATGGCGTTAGATCGGACGGAGTTTGTTGCAGGCAATACAGGAGTCCTGGAGGCGGTGGCGCGAAGTGGCGCGCGTCTGCTGGTTCCAGTGCTGCGTGTCGAGGTGGATGCTGCGGGAGAGGTATGGCATGTGGTTGAAAAACCGCTGGCCGCGGGGACTGCGGTGACCGGTCGGGTGGGCGTGCAAGAAGTTTGAGCCGTGAGGCGCTTACTGGTACACTCATTGATGTTGTCGATGGTGTGTGTGGCTGTAAAGTGACGCGCGCCGTGCATCTGGTGGGGGCTGTAGCTCAGCTGGGAGAGCGCCTCGTTCGCAACGAGGAGGTCAGCGGTTCGATCCCGCTCAGCTCCACCAAAAAAATCAAGGATTTCGAAGGAAATCTGGGGCCAATAAGGACTCGAGAGGCAGCGTGGGGCCAATCTGGGGCCACTACGCTGCTTCCGCTCCGGGGAGCACAAGTGAAGCAACCCTATCCCCAGCCTCCCGTTTTTCATCTCCCACAGTTTGAGCGTAAGTGGAGAGCGTCATCTCCGCCGTGGAGTGCCGCATAAGCTCCATGCTCACCCGAAGGCTTGCCCCGGTGGACAGGAGCAGGGAAGCGTAGGACCGACGAAGTGAGTGCCATCCGAGCTTCGGCTTCGTGATCCTGGCCTGCTCGATAGCAGGGGTGACGTTTCTCCGCCAGAGAGTACCCGGCCAGAGCGGTTTCTTCCCGAAGGACACCTCCGACGCAAACACCCAATCATCAGGCGCCGTATAGGAAGACTTCTCCTGCCACGCTTTGAGTGCTTCCAGGGCTTGCGGTGGAATGGGCAGTGGACGGCGTGAGGAGTCCGTTTTTGGGGGACCCTCAATACCGTCGACGAAGGAACGTCGGACATGCAGGATTGCACGCCCGAAGTCCACGTCAGCCCACTTGAGGCCGAAGATTTCACCCCGCCTCATCCCCATAATCGCCGCGATGAGAAACGCCGTCCGTACAGGCTCGACGCCTTCAAGTTCACAGAGAATAGCCGCGATCTCAGCAGGCTCCAGAATGGATGGCTCGGTTGTACGCTTCCGGGCCTGCCTCACGTTGGCGATGGGGTTCGTCGGGTACAGCTCATGGCGCATGGCGTGCCGGAAGGCAGCTCCGAACACCTCCCGAATCTTGGCCTTCGTGCCGTTGGCTTTGTCCAACGACCGGAGCCAACTTTCGACCGCTACGGCCTTTACCGCTCCGAGAGGGAGACTACCCCACTTGGGGACGATGTAATTCGCGAAGATGGAGCGATACGCCTTGACGACTTTCGCCGCTTTGTCGCAGTCCTCCCCAAGCTCCTCTTCCTCGTAGTGTTCCACAAGCTTAGCAACAGTCAGCGATGTTGTTGCATTCACCTCTTGGGGAGTATTGACCTGTTGCTGGTATTCGGTGGCTTTCTTCTGCGCTTGTGTCTTGTTTAGTTCCTTGACGGTTCCGAGTATGGCCTTGCGCTTGACGGTCTTGCCGTTTCCGGCTGGTTCGCGCCAGCGGTAAATCCAAACATCGGGACCATTGCTTCTTCTCTCGGTTGTCAAAGAGCCTGCTTGGTAGCGGTCGCGTTTGAGCGTCAGTTTGTTCATGTGCCTAGTCCTTTTTCCTTCCGGTTAGGCGACACGAACGGCGCTATCAGTGTAGCCCGAGGCAAGCCAGGATGTGAGTTTTGAGAGAGGAAAGACCACCTTGCGTCCAAGCCTCAGATGAGGGATACGCCCTTCACGGGCCCAGCGAAGGACCGTGACGTGGTGCAGCCTCAAGATACGCGCGGCCTCTACTGCTGTGAGGAGGGGATCGATCGTCGGGGTGGGGTTATCGGGTTGTGCCGGGCCAATAGCGTTGTTCTGCTGGACTTTCAGGCCCTTTGAAGAGGGTAAGCTATGCGACTTGTATTCGTTCAGCAGGGTCATAAGGTTATTCCGAAGAGAGATTCTCGACCTGGGACACAGCAGAAGATTTTTGCACCTGTCTGGTCCCCTGCCACTTGTGACTTGTACTTCCGGGCACTTGCATCGGACCCGACAAAATCTAATACCCACGAAAATGCCTTGTAGGTGAATATGTGATTTCGCATTTGCATTTTTTTTGCAGTGTCTGCGCTGTGGCCCCCGATACCCTTCTTCTCGGTATAGCGGAGAGCCAAGTAAACAAGTACCGCTTTCGGTGACTTCTTGAGATCGCCGCAGGAGCGTGAGCCAAACCGCATGGGCCATCCTGAGCCGCAGCACAGGACCACCCATCCAGGTATAACTCTCCGCCCACCGATTAGCGTAGTGATCAGCATCCGTGAGCGAGTTCATGGGCGGGCAAGGCGTGCTTATTTGTATCTGCAATGGCGGCTTTGCGGTCTTCTACCGTTCCGCCAGCGCGGCGGCAATCCGCAGCTCAATTGCAGCGTAAGCTCCTAGAACACCGATCGGATAGTAAACACACAGATGATCAGGTCGCAGATGTTCTCGGCAACAGCCCAGATGTCGTTCGCAAGCACTACGCGAAGTGGTCACCTGCAAGGCAGTCGCGTCTCCGCCATGGTTTCTGCTGGGAGATGAGGAACGCATTGCGACTTGCTCGCAAGGGCCGCGCCTCACGCGAACTCGCCACACGCAGTCAATCGAGGCAACTATTCGTGGCGGCCTGTTTTTTAAGCTGACGCTGGATCAATATCAGACACTTGAAGGGTGACCGAAGAGATGCCAACTGAGTACAAGTTGATCGCCGTGCCATTCCTTCCTCGCGATAGCGACTTCAATGGCCACCTGGAGACAGTCACCTTTATCGGTGCTTCGGAGCACGACACCACATGTGGGTATCTGCGACATCGCAGTCATTTCAGAGTTAACGGCCCCACAATACTATTTTTGTCTCGAAGGAGGATCCAAGCTCGATCCTGGTTATCCACTCGTACTCCAGTAACCACCCCCTTAGGTGCGGCATCGAGGCATGCTGACGTATCTAGTAGCCTCCAATCCTGTCGGCCATAGCAACGAAGCCCCGAATATGAAGAAACGAGGAGGTATCTAGCGCTTAAAGCCAATGACGTTACTTGCCCGGCGTTATTGACGATTTGTCTCGATCCGTCTTCTCCAAACGTAAGTTGGAGGATCTTGCCGTTTCTGTCTCCGACCAATAGGTTGCGATTATCCGATGCGAGCACCATATTCATGTCTCCAGATAATCCGGAAACCTGCTGAGATTTATATCTTTGAAGATCTGAGTCACTAAAATAACGCAGCTCTGACATTTCCCCGAAAGATACTACGACTGAACGGCCATCCGTTGCTACACCGCTGCAAGGACCACTGGCTCTGTTCGTCAAATGCGGAGTGAGTCGTCGTGAGCCTTGATTCCACTCATAGAGCGTGCACCCAATGGTGCTGTTGCTTGTAACGAAAACTTTGCCCCCACCTGAAGCAATCGCAACCGGGCGACCGGTCAGGGGCAAGGAGAACAATTCTTCGGAGGAAAGTCCTTGCTCATTCTGGGATATTCGTGTGACGTGCCGATTGTCATCCAAGATCAATAAACCAGCATCGGTGTCGTATGACAGGTCAGTCGGACGCCAATTTTTGACGACCTTCGTTTGCGGAGCGGTAGTAGAAGGAGGAACGATTGACAAACACGGCTTAGCATCAGTACCACCACCCGCAGCTTTAACCGATATGCGCAGGTCTGTTGATCCTTGGGCAGTAAAGTCTTGTTGATAGACTTTACTGCCATACTGAAAAACCTGAATGAGATATCTTCCGTCGAGAACTTGAAGTAGGAATTCTCCATCCTGACCGGTGGAAGTAAATACCTTCGGTTGAGATGATCCCACGACGGGATCTAGCTCAATGGTCAGGCCCGGGATCGGGCAGCCAGATGACGCTAGCGTTACTCTGCCCCGCACGTCGAGTCCATGGCACGACAGGCATGCCAACGTGCACAGAACTAGCTCGAACGAATATTTAATCGTCATTTGAATATCTGTGGTTTATTTGCATTGTCCGTTTGCAGCGCAACTGTTGCCGTTTGAGTGCGAGTTTGGATTTCGAGATCGCCCAAGTCAATTTCTCCCTTCTTTATCTTGGCTAAATCCACTACGTGATCTACGTATTGACCATTAGCCGTCACAATGAGATGCGGTGAATAATTCTTTAGCGCCAGTTGCGGAAAGAAAATAATCAATGCGTCGTCGTTGTCGCCGGAAGTTGCTTGTTCAGCCGTCGCATAGGCAACAACCGGGTGGCTGTCGGATTTTACGTTGGCTCTCACCGTTATAAACGTGGTGTGATCGATGTACACGGGGTACATCACGGCCAAAACGCCAAGAACAATTACGGCGAATATTGGGGCATTGGTCTTAAGCTTGCCAATTACTGGAAGCTCGACGGAAACCGGCTCGTTTGTCGTGGCGTCTAGGTAAACTTTCTCTTTAAAAATTAGGATGAAGGAACCCACGATCAAGACGATTCCGGTGGCTTGGCAAAAGAATTCTACACTCATCGCAGCGGTTCCCATGTATTAAGATGTGTTACTTACGAGGCCCACGTTGGAGTGCGAGTATTGTTTTCCAAGAAATCTACCCTGTCAATAAAATTTAAATGGCCGGTCATGACAATCATTCAGCACGGAAAGTCTTTCCAGGATATGTAGGTCCAGGATTGAGCAGAAACGGATGCATCTAATGCCCCATACGAGCCTTGTTCGGCCATATTCTCAATTATCACCGAGGTCATCTGGAAGGCTTTTTATGAAGGTCTTGGTGAAACCGGCAAGCTTCATCTTCAGATCTCCATTCAAATCGGTTAACAGTTTCACCTCTGTCGCGAAGGAGCCACTCGCAGACTCAAATGTCGCCTTCTCTTTCTTGACTTTGAAGAACAGTACCTGCGTCTGGCCGTAAGTCGCGTCGAAGCGAGCGGATGCGATACGGAGATGCACTTGATCTCCAACAAGTTCTGCCACTGAAAATTGGTACTCTGTCACGTTGAAGTGGCGACTTTGCCGATCGAACAAGGTTATCCACGCTGAATTTTGATCGATCTCCTTAAGCTGATTAAGCGCGGTTAAGATCAAGGCTCCCGCTGTAACCGCACCGCCAAAGGCAGCGGTGAGAAAAGGGATGATCGCTTTATGGACTGCGACATTTGTGCTATCGAAAGTCGAGTTGACTACACCGCCAGCATCGCCGAACCAGTTAAGGTCCGAGAGAACTTGGTTGTGTCGATCAAACCACTGCTTAGGGCTCTGGACCCCGGCAGCCTTAGTTGCGACTCGTTGCGCCGCAAGCAGCGATAGGGCAACGCTCGACCGAATCGCGTCCGACGTCTGCGGTGCGAACTGAATGAGATTCGACCCAGTAACGATTCCATCCGGCAGCTTGTCGACGTCGACTGACTTAATGGCGGCGTCACCACCCTCGTCGGCAGCTAGGCCAAACGGTCCACTACTGAAAGGGCCTCCACCCACATCCTCCGGAGACCCAACGGGTAGTTGCGCTATGTATTCTTTCATCTTCGAAATGGACATCAACGAACCTCCAGGTGGATCTGTCAATGTTCTGCTTACGATGGGAGGGTGGCTGCTGTCTACTGCCATTCTCTCTAACTTTGGTGCAGCAGCATAAAGGGTTCGACAAGGGCGAGATTAGACGGTGTAGCACCTCCAAAGCGATCAAGGTGCTGAGCCTCGCGAGATGCCTCTATTTCTTTGCGCGTCTTTCTGATGCTGTAAAGAATCTCGCTTGAAGTTAGATCGAGGATCAAGGTAATGCCCCAGCGAATTGGAACCCCTGCGGCATCTTGTCCTGACTGTTGACCGATGGAGATGAGTACACGTGGTTTGAGGATGCCCGCCGGAGAAGTCTTGTGCGAAAATCGCAGCCGAGTGATTTCAATGTCGATGTTCGGATCCAGACCAAGCGCTTCGCTCATTTCCACAATGCCATCTACCTTGACCATTGATTCGAGTTGCAACTTCAAGTCTTTGGTCGCTTGGACATTTGTCTCGTAAAGTTTCCTGCGATCCGAAGTCACAGACATACGACCTGCGAATTCTTCCAGAAGATCGAGGATCGGTTTTAGCTTGTCTGGATCGAGCAATCTCGTTGCAGGCCACATCAAGGTCTCGCTTGAAAGTGCCTCCAGACCCTGCGGATAGATCCCCCAGCTGCGAAATGACTCAATAAAGGCAACTCGATAATGCAGCGGGTCATCTGGAACAACGTCAGTATCGGCAGTAACGATCGCACGTAGGAAGTCGCCGAACCTGATATCCACCGGTGGGCAGTAGTCGATCGCCCGAATACACATCTTTAGTACCTGACGTGCTGCACGCGAGGCTTCAAGCGCGAGCCGGTTTACGAGGTCCTGCGCCAATAGGTGAAGGGCCACTTCGCTGACCCCGTTGGACGCAATTCGATAGAGGTCCACGGTCCGAACTTTATAGATGGAGAGAAACGCGCCATAGATTGCTGCAACGAGAATCGCACCTCGGTCATGGGCCTCTGTAGCGCTGTTCAGCTTACCCTTGTCCGCTTGAATCCGTTCCGCGTTCCCGTGTTCGTCGAAGCTGAGGTATGCGCTACGAAGAGCAGACCTGCCCTTGGTGGCGTCACCAAACTGACCGGCGAGATTTCCAAGTAAGCTCTCCATAGAAAGGTCGCCTTTCACTGCGGCACTTTGACTGCGGACAACTTCGATGTTGCTGAACTGCTTTAGCAGGGCGACGATATCGGCGAACGCCTCATGAAAGGCGAGTACGTCGGGATTACTAGGTTCTCGGAACGAACGGTGAATACCATCCAGTAACGCATGTGTCATCTCGTGCGCAATGATGTCGTGCGATAGAGACGTATACACCATGCCCGGGTACGCGGAGCCAGTCAGATTTGTCGCCTTGAAATACCCGAAATAGATGGCCCTATCATTCGGGCTGTAAAACGCGTTGGGTGCCTGGATTCCATGTGGATACAGCGACAGGGTAGGATTGAAATCGCCGTTTGGCAAAGGAGCCCAATTCACTAGCCGCCCTAAAGCAGATTCGAAGACGTCGATCGTTTGCATCCCCACGGCATAGAGCATCTGCTGGCGGAATTGTGGACAAGCTTCGGACGGTTCTAGTCCGTCCTGAGCGAGAAGGACGCTGGCGTTGAGGTCAATAGGAGAGTACCCCTCGTCGATAATCTCCAAGTACTCCCCTTTGGGACCAGGCTTTACCTTCGGCTCCCACCGAATCTTATAGGTGGTTTCACTCAGGTCGACATACTGCAGTTTCGTGCTCATGCACGGATCAAAGACATAGCCCCGAAGCTTGCGGCACGGAGGGTGAGGAGGCTTCCATGTCTTATCATTCGACGAGGTGCCTTCGGCTACTTCTTGCGATGAGTCAGCGGCCCCGTTTGACAACACGCTTACCGCTCTCGTCTTCAGGTGAGAGCTAAGTGTGGCCTTTAGGTGTTTGGACGCCGTCGGGATAGTCGTGATCGCGCTGAGGAAGTCGTTGATGTTCTTTCTGGCACCTGGAGAGAAATCTGTGGCGTCAGGATCGGGTAGTATTTTCGCTAAATTGAGGTTCTGCTGTGTGAGTTGTAGGATCTCGACATTGAGCATGTCCAATGACACAGCTTGGTCCAGTCCCATGCCAGTCAACACCCGCAAAAAGGGGAAGCTGGCGCGATCGACGGGCTGTTGTGTTAGTTCCGCGGTAGCGGCAACCGGGATACTCAACGCTTCCATCGCGTCAAGAATTCCATTGCCCAGTCGAGCATCGATGCTTCCACCGTTCTTTTTCTGGGCAGCACGGAAGAGAGCGTGCCGAACGGCCTCAACCCGGGCCCAACCCTCTGGTATTTTCTTGATTTCGTCGTAGTGCTTCTCGATGTAGAGGGCTGCGGCAGCCGCTACCTGAGGCGTCGCTGATGAGGTGCCCTCACCGTTCCACCGAAACGCCTTGGAGTTGCTATAAAGCGCCCATGGAAGGTTCGGCGAGTAGGTCGCCATCGCCGTGGCCATCTTACTCTGCGGTCCATAGCAGCCACACATGGTGTTCCTCGGGAGGTCGGCATAGGGTCTTCCATCCGCCATCACACCGCAGGCTGCAATGACCCTTCGATAACGTGCGGGATATACGATGCTCGTCGGAGGAAAGTTACCGTAATGGTTTCCCGCCGCTGTACAGAGAACCACGCCCGCCTCGTAGGCACGGTTCACGATGTCGGTCCAAGCTGCAGAGCAGACACCTCCCATGCTCATGCTTACGACGTCTACTCGCTGCGATGGATCTCCGTTGGGAGCGAGCAGGTAATCCAACCCTTGTGCAAAGCCGCTGGTACGCATAAGGACCACTGAAGGGGCGATTCGAACTGGAATCACGGTGGCGAGAGGCGCCCCACCAAGATAGTCCCGGTCAGAACGATTCTCATCAGGAAACGCAAGCTGTGTGAGGCGACCGCCAGCAAGCAGGCAAAGAGTGCCTGTGCCATGGCCCGGATTCTTCATCAAGCCGGTCCAAACCGGGTCAACAGCAGATTGTGCATTATCGCCATCCACAAAAGAACGTTGAAGCTTGTAATCGAGGTTTTCCGGAAGGAGTTGGTGGCCTTCTGTGTATCCGGTATCAAGATGTCCGATGCGCACTCGCCAACTATCACCCTGAATCGATTTTCTGGCGGTTCTTAATCCGGAGAATTGGTCATCCAGATGCCAATCGAAGGTCATTCCATGCGGAATCGAACTATCTTTCATCCAGTATTCTTCTGGGGGTACAGCAGCTCCCGGTGCAATCGAAAGCTCTTGAGCAACAATCTCTTTAGACACTACGAAAGGCTGGATGATATCCGGTTCGGCGTAGGTGATGCCACCAGGCGTTACATTGAACGCGTGCCCGGTGGTAATCCTGGCATGGCATTCATCCCAGACATCTCCTGGATCAACATCTCCCTCGGTCGTAGCTAAAAACCAGTCATCGGCTCCTGCAATCCCAAGTTCCTGCGCCGTCCCGCGAGAATGGGGCATAAGAGGAGCGATAGAAAAGCCAGAGGCGCTTACCGGCCTCGCATCCGCCGCAAACGCCATTCCTAACTGCGCATTCATTCTGACTAGGAACCGGGCCATAGAAACCATTCCTTTCTCGACACGACGAACCGAAGTGGAGGCCGTTCAAGAAGTCAAGATATATATCGGATCGTAAGGGGCCGGATGAACTGCCACTGTAGATGCGCAGGTTCGCCATGTCAATAACATTAATTGCGGGTGTTGGCCGGCGCTCTATGCCAGCGGCTAGGTAGGCTGGCAACTCCTAATTCTAATCGGGTTACTTATCCATCGAACCAGCTGATGTCCCATCTTGTTTGCTCGCAGGTGGAGGTCTACGCGTGAACTCACAGCCGGCTAAACGACTTGATCAATACGATCTAAACTCTGCTTAATACTTTCAACTATGTGCGCAACGTCAACGGTAGTCACAGATCAGCTTCAGGTGATGGCATAGAGCAAGTACATGTATTAAAGCGCAGTCGCCTCGTCAAATCCGAACCGAGTTACCACGGGGCGGGCCTCGCTCCTGCGAATCGTCAGGCCATCCCAGGGTCTCTCTCCGCCGATAATTCGAGCCCAGGCTAGCATTTCGATATTGCCGATTGAATCTCCATCCTCAACCGAACTGAGACGGGCGGCCCAGATATGGTCACACCCGATCTCCTCGATGAGCTGCTGGGGCAAAGTGAAACAGACCTCCCCGAAAGATTAAAAAATCGCCCCAAGATCTACACGAGGCGGACCTGGCCGTTTTTCTAGTAGAAAGCCGCGCACTCCTTCCGGGCGTGCTGCACCCAAAATCCGCCCGTAGTGCCGCAGGGTCGCTTCTGTGGGTTCCACCCGCGCCCGCACAACGACTTGATGCACACCCTACTGTCTCCGCAAGCCTTTCTGAAACGCGCTGACCTGACAAGAGCAAGAGCAGCAGGTGATCGACAAGCGTGTGCAAAACGGACGATTAATCGCCAGTATCCTGACACGCGACATTACCTTGAAGTAGCTGGCCAGGTCCTGGGCGGCGGTTCCGTTCTGAGGGATTCGCCGCCATTTTTCTGTGAATTACATTATGCGCGAGCGGGAAAACGGGTTCGGACTGTCCCTGCGTGTCGGCGTGGAGAACGTCGGGTTGGATATCGCTTTGCCCCTCGAGGATGTAGACCGCTTCCCAGACACCGCATGGGCACTTTGCGTGAAAGCGTTGCCAGAGTCTCGTCTCCACGCCGGTACCCTGCCATACTGCAACTTCGCAACGAAACTTCCTGGGGCTAGTCAATCACAGGATCGGGAAAAATTCCGCTACCCCGTTTCAGTAGCGCGTGGAGCCTATAGAAGCCAAAGTTGTCGGAGAATATGTGATCCCACGGGCTGATGATGAATTCCCCGTCGTCAAGGGCCACATGCCGGGCACGACTGCCTGCCCTTAGGAAGAATGCGCCTTTCACGTGATCGGGAAGGTGGGCCTCGTTCCGTGTGCCCGGCTTCTTGATCCAACGCTCCTCATGGTCGCTATTCCCGCTGTAGAAGATTTGCCCGGCCTGAGGAAGGCTCACGATCACACCACCCTCTTGGCGGGCCTTGTGGCCTGTGCCTGGGTCTTCGCCGAACGGATCGCGCCGCTTCGTTTTTACCTTCTCTTCTTGGAAGCGCGATTGGGCGAACTTGGCCGCGGCGCTGATCACTGGTGCCAGCTCGGGTGCACCGAAAGCGGCAGCCGCCACATTGGCTCCTGCCGCCACGATACCGATGAATGCGCCAACACCTTCGTTTTCCGTTTCTTCCGCGAATGAGGCGATGCCGGTGGCGGATACGAATTGAATGGTGTCAGTGGGCTTGGCACCGCTGATCATCACGCCCAGATTGTCGCCAGCGTTTAGGAAGATGACAACAGCGAGGCCAGCGTCATCAGGATGCCATAGCACCTGCTTGCCAAACCCGTCGGGCGCCTCACCGATAGTGACAACTGTCGATTTCGGTATTGCTTGGCCCGGCCTTGTCATGCGGGCCGCAATGGTGCGCGAAGCGGGCAACACCACCTTGGGACCGAACAGGGCCACGTTGCGCTGCACGTAGGTGGTTCCGCTTGCGGTGAGGGCGCCTTTCTTTCCGATCTGAACCTGGCGCCTCGCCCTTTCTACCTTGATCGCGTTCATGCGTGGTCGAGCCATAGTCATTGCTCCTTCCTGTCGAGAGATAACAGCACCGTCAGACATGGCTATTGGCGTCTAGGGAGCGCTTCCGCTGGGCCTTGTGCCTCGCCATCCCCTGCCATGGTCCCGCCCAAAAGTCTTTTCTGACCCCAGCGTATTATCCCACCAATGATGACAAAGGCCAGAAGTATCAATGCCGATATTTTTAGTGCTCCGAGCTCGCCAGGACAAAAATTCACCGCACCAATACATGCCACATAGATCCAAGCTGCAATCACGGTAGGGTAGATGGTCAGTGATGCCAATGAAACGGTCACTAATGAAAAGTATTGCTCTTTGCGCCATGTGAAACGACCTCTGGGACAGTCTGCTGGCAGCAATTTCTTTTCCAGTGCCCACCCATACACCCTGAGCGTCTGACATCTGTGAATTCCTACAAGGTCAAAGATAAACAGCCCAAATGCAATGACTGCACCGAAAAGGCCGATACCGAGAAAATGAGACATCGCTTCGGGCGGGAGCTTTTCATCGACCAACAAGAAGATGCCTGCACCCGAGGCGATTGGAAGAAGAGTTAGAAGTTTGGCCCTGAAGTCGGCTATTCCATTGTGAGCGTCACAGACTTGTTCGTAAACTGCTTTTAACGCGTCGAACCTCGTATGGTCCAATTCACTTTCCATATTTACCTGCAGCGTCGATAACTTGTGGCTTTCGCTTCACTCGCATGGGAATCCATTGCGCGTTTGCGAAAAGCGGTAGTGACACCACTGCGGTCAGAAAACCAAGTTTACTAAGGCGCGTTTAACACTATTCCAATCATCCTTTGATGAAGCTATGGGTAGTTCGCGTTGCTTACCCGGACTATTTCTACGTTTGGTGTAGTGACCCTTGATTGCCCAAATTGCCCATTTTGTCGTGAATCGTTGCCATACGACGTAATGCTCGACTTCTGGTCGTCTTTGGTGGTTCCTCCCAGATGACGGTCAATCCGGAATGTATGGTCCGCCGCTTCGTCGCAAGCGAAAAATGAGGGTGACATGTTGGTCTGCGCCAATGTATACGGCTTTCATTGGAACAATTGTCCCTAGCCATGATGGAATTCGCTGCGCTCTCGTCCTATTTAGTTAGGCAGTCTTGAAAGACTTTTCCGGTTTGCAGGTTTCCAGAGCGCCGGGTTCGACCGTTGTGCCATCTCAGGATTCGCCAGCAGACCTGGCAGGAAAATTTAGAATTCGTAGCCTCATCTACGAGCCAGTCAAGCTGCAGCAGTAGCGGCCAGCACCGGTGGCCGGTAGACTTCATTGCTGGTGAGCACAGCCCAGGCGAGGTGTGCCAGCTTATTCGCTAAGGCCACGGCGGCCACGTTACGGTGGGTGCGTGCTGTGAGTTGGGCCAACTAGGCGTTCAGGCCGGAAGATTGTTTTGCGCTCTGTTGCAGGACGGCACGAGCCCCATGCACGAAAAGCTTTCGCAAATAGGAGTTCCCACGTTTGCTAATCCCGAGCAGTTTTTGCTTACCCCCCGGTGGTATGTTCTCCCGGGACCATCCCGAAGCAGGCGGCGAACTCTCGCCCCTTGCGAAAGGCCGCTCCGTTGCCGATCGCCGCGATGACTGCGGTCGCCGTAACCGGTCCGATGCCAGGAATCGTTACCAGCCGTTAGCAAGCTTCGTTCTCGCCCGCCGTCTTCTTGATCACCGCATCGGCTTCGTCGATTCGCGTTTCCAGATGATCAAGCTCCAACTTCAGTTGAGCCAGCAACACGCGCAATGCACTCGATAGCTTGGCGTCGGCGTCTTCCAGTATCCCAGGCAACGACGCATCGAGGTGACACCGTCCCTTGCGCAATGTGAGCCCACGTTCCAGCAGCAAGCCACGAACCTGGTTGATGACCGCGGTGCGGCGCATCACCCAACGCTCCCGTACCCGATGCAGGGACTGTAGATCCAGTTGATCATCGGTCTTGATCCGCCCAAAGCGCATCCTCGGCCGCCCCACCGCCTCAGCGATCGCCTCGGCGTCAATGTAGTCGCTCTTGTTGGTCTTCACATACGGCTTCACATACGGAGCCGGGATCAGCCGTACCTCATGACCCTGTTCTCGCAATGCCCGTCCTAGAAAATGTAACCCGCCACAGGCTTCCATGCCAATCAGTCTTACCTTCAGGTTCGCCGTGAAGTGCAGCAGTTGCTTGCGCGAACACTTCCTGCGCACTACAACCTCGCCACGCAGGTTGAGCCCAACCAGATGGAAGACCGTCTTGCCAAGATCAATGCCGATCCTCAAACTTTTCGATAATTGTCCGCCCAGCGTCCGCTTGCTCATGGAGAATGATTGGATGAAGCCCTAACTTTTCAAGAAACCGTGCCACGGTTTCCTTATTCCCGTGATCGTTGCCATGAACCACAAATACCTCACGGGAGTCTGAATTAGCGACGAATGACGAAGCACCTATGGCCTTGATTGGCCTCACATGATCCTGCAAGTCGCTAATCCTTGACTTAAGGAATCCCGTGGCTTGGTCTAAGCCCGAGTTGAGCGCCCTCACAAATTCCGACTGTGGCTGGCCGGGGTAATACATACCTGGAGAAAACCAGATCCCCCGGAACTCCCCATAAACAACGGAATGCTCGCCGTAATACTCCGAGAGCACAATTTTAACGTTCCCTTGCCAGTCCACGGAACCAGGCATGCTCGGGATGACTGTTCCGATGGGTCTGCGTGTAGTAGTACGCCGATTGCTTGTTCGTGAAGGACACAGTCCGGTTGTCGCCGGGACTGACCGGTACAGCAAGTTCCTTCAACGTCACCTTAGGTCGAGTGGGCATCACAGACGTGATTACTCCCGCCATCGAGCATACAGGCAGGAAGCTCAAACACACCATGAGCAGATCCGGCCCTGGTACCAGCGCTAAGCTGGAAGCATTGCTTGATCAGGTTGCTCATAAGGACGCGGGAGATAGCCGCCAAATTCTTCCACCGTCATAATCGGTGAGCCAGACGGAACCGAGGCCGGTTCGAATACTGTCGCCACCGGCTCCTGTCCACTGGCTCGTGACTCTGGAGGTGGTTGCATCGATGCGAGTGATGGGCTTTTTCGCGATGGTCGCCCATACGGAACCGAAGCCGAAGCTGATCTCACCTCCCGATCCAGGAATGCTCGCAGCAATGTCGGCGAGTCTTTGGCCTGTCTTTACGCTGACGCGTGTGATGGTGCCATCGCCCTGATTGAGTGTCCAGATAGAATCCGCGCCATAGGTGAGAAAACGTGGTCTTTTGCCGACGGGTATCTGAAAACAGCCTTGTTTCCAGATGGATCGACCTTTGTCAGTACATTGTTTTCGGTGGAGGTGATCCAGACGAAGCCATCGGCGAAGAGGGGACAGAACGACCCGGCTGGTGTAGAGATGGTGGCGATGACGGCGTTGGAGACGGGATCGATGCGAGCCAGTACGCCGGAGACATCTGTCATGAGCCAGATACTGCCCGCGCCGACGGTGACTCCGCCCTCCGAGTTGGCGGGGCCGATCGGGATCGTGGCCTGAATCCTACCAGTGCTGATATCGGCACGGACGACGGTATGGTGCCCGCAGCTTGGAATCCAGAGGCTACCAAAGCCGACGGCAAGCCCGGAGCAGGGGTTGTTCACCGAGATGGTGACGCCGAGCTGGTTGTCGGCCGCCTTCAGTTGAGAGACCAGGTTGTCCGCTGAGCTGGTGACCCAGACGCCGTCCGGAGCGATGGTCATCCAGTCTGGGTGGCCCTTGACCGTGAACGTAGATTGAGGTCGCAATCTGCTCATCGGTTTTACCGCTATCTGCGCGGCATGCTTGCCTCGGATACAACCACCTAGGGTTAGGAGCGCGGAAGCGATAATCAGGATTGCTCGCAAAGACGGCCTATGTGGAGTGGTCATGAAAGATGGACTAGCTCGCATTATGCATGAAGTTGGCGAGAGTTGTGTTTTCGGGCGACGAGATTGCGCCGAAGATGTTAGCGTCGGTGATGTTGCTTGTAAGGCGGTGCTGGCGACCTTGTGAATACGTCCTCATATGAGCTCACCGCAAGTATGTAAGAGCGCTATGGATACTCAATCACATGTCCTCGCTGGTTGCCGTTCGTGCCGCGTTAGGGTTGCGGTTATGCCAGCGTGGGGCCAATCCGGGGCCAATCCGGGGCCACTAAGGATTTCGACGGATTGTTTCCTGCTTTAAAGTGCTTTGTTTTGTTTAGCTATGTTATTGAAAATGCGTAAATAAGCTATTTCGCAACGAGGAGGTCAGCGGTTCGATCCCGCTCAGCTCCACCAAATTTGCTTTCTGGATGTCGACGGTCTATAAGGCGTGGAAAAGGGAAGACTTAGAGCGGTTCAAAAAGCCCTTTTCTGGCGAGTAGTCTAAACCGCCTTCAAAGAGAAGATTTTTGAACCCGCTCCCGTTGCTCGGGGCTGGCTATTCTCCAGACGGTTGCCATATCCGTGAGCTGCAACTCGGCGAAGCGAACGAAAGACGCCGCTGTAACGCGGTTTGAGTCAAGTGCGCCGAGTTTTTCCTCGATCTCGTAGATCCTCCGGTGGACCGCTGCTTTCGCGTCCTCGAACTCCTCGCGGGTGAGCTCACCATCCATCCGCATGTTAAGCAGCTTATTCTTGCGCTCCTTCTGTTCCTCCAAGTATGAAGTGAGCTTCTTCGCTTCCCGCTCGCAGCCACCCTGCTTTGCCTCCCAAACGCGTGCTGCGATCTTGGGGAAGTCGGCGACGGCTTCGCGGTCTGGTTGTAGCCGCCCCAAGAATTCGAGGAAGCTCGACTCCAGTTTCGTTTTCAGCAGCGAGACCTTATAGCACCCCTTCTTCGGACACCAGTACCGAGGATATCGCTCGGTCCTGCCCTGGCAGAAGGGCCCCGGTCAAGGGCGTACCACAGACTTCGCACCGCACCAGCCGCCGCAACGGGAATTCAGGATTCAACTTCCGCCTCGCTACCACGGGGGGCTTTCTCCCGGCGAGAATCGCCTGCACGCGGTCGAAGAGCACCTGGGTAACGATGGGCTTGTGCAGACCGCGAACTGGCGCCGTATCCTCGTCGCTCGGCAGCGATACCCATCCGGCGTAGATGGGATTTCTCAATATTTCGTCGAACGACTGTGAGGAGACCGGCTTGCCGGACCGCGTTGTCAGGCCCTCATTTGTAACGATTCTCAGCACATCGCTCTTCTTATAGAGCCCACTATCCATCAGTTCGAAGCTACGGGTGATCAGCGACTCGCGTTGTGGGTCTGGCACAACGTTTGCGCCTGCCTTGGAGTTGACGTTTACATAACCGATCGGTGCCCGCCAGGGGACACGTCCGGCAGCAACTGCCTGACGCTTTCTATCCCGTTGTTTCTCAGAGTGCGAGTCAGAGAAGAATTGGTTGAATGCGCCGAAGATGTTGGCCGCTAGTTTGCCCGCGGCTGTCTCATCGATATTGCTCTCGTAGGTCGACCGCAGCAATACCCCCACCTGCCCAAGTCATAGATCGCCTGCGCCTGATCCTTATGGTTCCGCGCGAACCTGCTGAGGTCCTGGACGACCACATAACGAATCTCATTACGACTGGCCTTACAATATGCGAGCATCCGCTGGAACTCCGGCCTGTCACTGGTGCGGGCGGATTCACCTGCATCAATGAAGATCGTGACGACCGAGAGCCCCTTCTGGTGGCAATAGTTCCGGCACCGTTTCTCCTGGTTGACAAGATTAAGGGCATCCTCGGCTTGCTCGTCCGTCGAAACCCGGATGTACAGGACTGCCTTATTACTCTCCTTCTGCTTCATAGTGTCCTCTGAACGTTTGTGAACGTTTGCTTTTCTTCAGCCCTCTGAGGGCGGCCCATTGTCTCCGAGCGGAATGTCCAGTCTACCGGTCGTCTGCACTTCAGCAAAGATGCAGGCCAAAATGTCCGCGAGTTCCTCCTTGAATGCCAGCGTGCACTTCTCCGCCGCCCACTGCGACTGAAGCTGCTCATGGTGTCCATCGCTTTCGGATAGATGGCGGGAACGGATACCACTGACGCGAGCTTGCCTCACGCTCGGCTCAGATTGAATGTTTGTGGTCGCTGGCTCTGAATCTGGATTCTCATCCAAAGCCGTTCAGTTCAGCCAGAGTCTTGACCACGATCGATAAGTCCCGAGCCAACCTGTAGCCTTCCTCAATGAGCAGGTGATCAAAAGGGCGCGGATTAGTCCTTGCGGCTTCGAGCAGAGCATCCAGTTCGGCTCTGCCGGAGAGCGTGTTTCCAGAAGTGCCTAGGTCGGTATAGACGTGGTTATCAAGGACAATCCAGCCGTTCTGAGTGGCTGCTGCCCGACAACTTTGCTGCTGCCTTTGGATCGACGGGATCGACTCCGCTCCGTCTTCGACGGAGGCGCACCGTGTGTAGATTGCGCAACGCGGGGCGCTATCTGGGTTGTCAGTGTTAGGTTCTTTGGTCATTATTTTCCCCTTCGAGATGTATCCGCGAACGCATCCGCGAGATCTGCAATATGCGAAATTTTCGAGAAGTTGCGATTCATTTACGGTTGCGCCTAACTCCAGTTCGCCGATAGGCCGTTCATGTTCGTGGCCCTAAACAAGCACCAGGGCAAGCTCTACACAAATGCCAAGACGCCTATTGGGACATTCCACTATCGAGACCCTTCAGAATCGCTTGCGACTGGTAAAACAAGCCGTGAGGGATGAAGACAGGATGGACTCCCGAGTACCAGCGTTTACGCCACGCAAAGACTCCTACGTAAAAGCAGTCTTCGAGGATCAAGCGGATGCTTCGCTTGCCTAAATGCACACCATACTCAACCCGAATTGACGTCGATATTGACAATGGACCTTGATTTCCAGACACACAGAGATCAAAGATTCGAGAAACAATCCGGGATTCAACCGGATCGATTGCCAGCACACCCTCCGCATTACTCAGGTAGCCGAACGGAGCAATACCGGGGAAGAGGCCTCTCGCTGCCATTTCTTTCGCTGAACCTGTGCGTAGCCCCCTACTTACCCTTACTGCTTCGCAGGCAAGGAGTCCTAGCGCGGGGCTTCGCTTGAAGTCCTCGCACAGCTGCCTGCCCCGTACTTTGAGCGAGTTACTTTGCTGTCCTAGGGAACATTCTGGCGTATAGATAAAAGGTTCTTTCATATTCTCTCCATCGATTGTTTGAAACGTCTTTGCCCTGATGTCTCTATCCATGAGCATCCCTCGTCCACAACCTACAAAGCTGGATCTGCTTTTGTTGAACTTGGCGACGCGTTATTTCGCGAATGGTCCTAGGCTTCTCTTTCGCTATCACTATGAGCATCCCTCTTCCACAACCTGCAAAGCTGGATCCGCTTTTGTTGAATTTGGCGACGGTTATTTCGCGAATGGTCCTAGACTTCTCTTTCGCTATCACTATGAGCATCCCTCTTCCACAACCTACGAAGCTGGACCTGCTTTTGTTGAATTTTGGCGACGCGTTATTTCGCGGATGGTCCCAGGCTTCTCTGTTGTTATCACCATGTCGCATCCCTTCACACGCAACCTATAGAGCTCGATCTGCCTTTGTGGAATCTGGTAGCGAAATAGTTTTTTGGGCGATAGTGTCCATCGCGCATTCGGACGGCGAGAAGGGTGCTGGGCTTTCTAGCGGCGATTCGAAGTCCTTAAATCTCCGGCCCGACGCGCATACAAGCGTGACCTATCCCGCTGCTTTTCGGAGTACGAGTCGGAAAGATACTGGTTGAATGCGCCGTAAATACTTGCAGCCAACTGCCCCGCAGCAGTCCCGTCGATGTTGTTCTCGTAGGTTGAACTTGGTAAGACCCTGATTTCCTGTTCTTGCTTCATAACACCTCCTGTTTTTTGTTCTCTTCCTGTGCACCTGAACTGTTGTTTTCAACGGGAACATCCAGACGTGCCCGTCGGCGGCACTTCAGCGAATATGCAGGCCAGAATATCCGCGAGTTCCTCCAACAGGAGTAGTCTGCCTTTCTGGATCTCCTCCCACGACTGGAGTTGCTCACCGTCTCCGACTCCTGCGAACTGGGTGAGCGACTGCGTATTCCCAGCGCGTGTCTGCACGCCGCTAGGCTCAAATTAATTGCTTGCTCTGCTGAAACTGAATTTAGATTCTCGTTATACAGACCCCGAGATGTGTCTTCCGCATCAGCTAGCTTTCCTTGAGTGATGCCATCGATTGCAGCCGCTGTCGGGAAATTGTCCGCAAAGTGAGATTCCGCAGAGCCCGGGTATGAATAGCATGGAGAGTGACCGATGCATGAGCCACGCTCAGCCACCTCCCCTACAACTACACCCCCGTTTTGGTCATCTGCGTGGTACATCTTCTTTTCTCCAAGAAATTGCGACTGTTTGGTTCTACCGGCTCTTCCATTTGAAAGTTACAGCTCTCTTCAACGTCTGCATGAACTGGTCTTTGAACGAGGTAAGCGCCGACAAACTTAGCCTCAATGTCGCCTCCCCGGACTTTGGATCGGTGCTGGCGAGGTGCACCTGTACACCGACGGTGTTCAGTTCAGCCAAAATCTTGACTACGATGGATAAGTCCCGAACCAACCTGGAAACCTCCTCAACGAGCAGGTGATCAAAAGGGCGCGGATTAGTCCTTGCGGCTTCGAGCAGAGCATCCAGTTCGGCTCTGCCGGAGAGCGTATTTCCAGAACGGCCTAGGTCGGTGTAGATGTGGTTCTCGAGAACAATCCAGCCGTTCTTAGTGGCCGCTGCTCGGCAACTCTGCTGCTGCCTTTGGATCGACGGGATCGACGTCGCCTCGGATTCGACGGAGGCGCACATTAAGAAAGCACTTGATGCGATAAGGAAGGATGGGGACCCACCACCCCATCGACAGTCCACTGGGTACGACATCTTATACAGAGGTAAAAGATACCCGCCCAAATACACGGTGTCTTTAGCCCACAGTTTTGTCAGTCCGGAGTCTTCCCAGCTTCGCGGCTTCCGGGGTGGGGAGGGGACAAACGCCTTCCTTAGAAGCAGAGATTTCACTATCGTCGAGAGACGAAAGGGGACCAAGTGAGGTGGAGGCGTTAGGCACGCGCGATTTGGTCCGGAATGCGAAGAAAGTCGAAGAAGAACTCGTTGGTCAGTATCAGAAGTGGCTTCTCGGCAAGAACCGCCAACTGAATGTAGCGTGTTATCGAGGACTTAGGTGCGACGCATATGAAGAAGCTCGGCGGAATCTAGTTGAGGCCAAATCCTCCACGAAGCGCGAATATATTCGGATGGCAGTAGGGCAACTCCTGGATTATTCCTACCTCGGTAGAGCTGACCTCGGCAGCCCAAAGATGGCTATACTCCTGCCAAGAAAACCAGATATCGCCTTGTTTGGATGGCTTTCCGAGCTGAACATCAGCATCATTTGGAAGCAACGGAACGAGTTCTTCGATAATGCAGATGGGCAGTTTACGTGAGAAGCCTAAATTGTGATTCCGCTGCCTGCGCAAGATCCTTGTGCACGGCGCACGATCCGCCGTTCTCAGGGGTCAAGCGAGAACGAGCCCCGTTCGGCGCATGGCTCGATGCGCTTGAGCTACGGGCGCCGATCAACGTGGTCATCACGACGGCGGCCAACAAGCTCGCCCGTATCGCATGGGACGTTCTCTCGAGCGGACAAGAGTATCGCCCAGCTGTGAGACCCATGCGTTGCGCCTTATCACCGATGAAAGGCATAATTGGATCCAGAAAGATGTCGAACGCTGATACACATTAAATTCGGACAGGAAGGTGGGGTAAAGGCGGGCGAGGTTCCACAGGCCGGTTGGCTGCCCTTTTTGCCCAGTAGCCTCTGCCTGGGACAGGAATGTAGAGCTTTCTGCAAACTTTGCCAATTGCAACATCGGATACGCCGTACTCTCTGGCGGCTAACCGGACAGGCATCCGCCACACCTTCTCATAAAGCTCTTCGCGATTGTACCGGGCCAACAAGATGGGTGAGACCGGCAATGGTTTCTTAACTCTGCCTACGGTGCCAGGATCGAGTTCGGCTTTGGTGCCAACCGACGGCCCGAGGTCGGCGGAGTGTGAGCCATTCGCAGCGCTCAAAGAAATGGCGAATTCTTGCGATGAAATGCAACGATTAGGATGAGTGCCGGGCTGAACGGCAATCCTCTCAACTTCACGGGCAGCGCTCCGCCCGTTCGCTTTCGGTTCACGAAGGACTTCGACGCGACTTGCACGCCCTAGTGGTCGATTTCGGAGTTGTAAATCGAAAGTCGTTCGGGGACGGCCAGCCGCACTGCTGGCGTCGCCCAATCCCTGCGATTTTTCTTCTCTGTTAGCTATGTTATTGATATAATCGCAATCTCTGCGGCCAAAACCTCGGCTTTGTTAAAGGTTTCGCTCAGTTGGTTCAAACTTAGAAAGTTTGGGTCCACCAAAAAAATCAATGGTTTGCCAGCCGGCACCTCACTGTTCGGCATTTTTATGTCGTGTTGGTGTCATAAGCTGTTCGATATTGCGATTGCGGCCCAGTCTCCCACCGGCGAAAGGGGGAGACTGGGCCGCGAAGTTGATGCTACAAAACCGTTGATGTTTAGTTCGAGAGACTAAGCCTTCGGGGCTTCGCTGAAGATCTCGACCAAGCGGTCGGCGATAATCTTGTCCTCGCCGTCCTTGATCTGCCAGACAGCAAAGCCGAAGCTATTCGGGTCGCGGGGGGGACGGCCATTATGGCCACTGTGATTGCCCCCAGCAGGCGCGTCCGGATTGCGTCCTCGCATGCCGCTCGCGCCAGCGCCCATGCTGCCGATTCCAACTGGGCGGGTATCAGCCAGCTTCTGCATGACCTCTGAGCCGGTGATCTTGAGCTTGGAGGGATCGATCTGCCAGCTATAACGTGGTGTCACGTTGCCGAGAGCCTGGGGGTTGAACTCCCGCGGGCGAGCCGTCACACCGAACTTCTTCACTGCATCGGTGATGACCTGTGCGCGAGCGTCGTACATTCTCACGGTGGCGTCGTAGTCCTGATTGACGAAGATCTCGAGCGCCTTCAGCAGGGCGAAGATGGTCTCCTTGCCAACCTTGCAGCAACGGCCGATGCGATCTTCCTGAGGGCTCATGTTCAGCAAGGCGTAGTGGATCAGCTCTTCCTTGCCGATCAGGATGCCAGATGCCTGTGGTCCGCAGATGTCCTTGCCGCCACTGAAGGTGACCATGTCGAAGCCGACTGCCGGGTACTCCCAGAGCCGCGATACCGGTGGTACGTCTGCAGAGGCATCGTTGAACGTATAGATGTTGTGCGCCTTGGCGATCTCTACGGTCTCAGGGCCGCTGACTTTGCCCCTGTCGGACAGGATATTGGTGAAGTGGATCGCCAATGTCTTCGGATTGATGGCAGCAATCATCTCTTCGCGCGTCTCAACTTCGACCAACTTCGCGCCGGTCTGGCGGATCTGATGGTCAAAGGCATAGCGATGGCTCTTCTGGATGATGACCTCGGTCCTGGGGAACCCGGTCACGTCGGGACAGGCTACGATGCGGGGCTCAAGGTCCTCGGTCATCATGCCGGCGTAGCCGACTACCATCGCAGCGGCTGCACCGCCCGTTACAAGGCCGGTGTAGCCGGCGGGAGACTTACATAGCTTCGCGATAAACTTGCCCGCCGCGACCTCCAGATCGTCGATCAGGACAAAGTGCTCGTTGCCCCGGCGCATCAGCTCCATGACCTCCGGCTTCATCACCGACCCACCGATGACGGTTACCGTGCCATTGATGTTGATCACAGGGGTTACCCCAAGCTCGGCGTAGATGTCGCCGGTCGAACCAAGTCCGGTTGTGATGGGAACGATGGGGCTGCCATCGACAGAGGGCATTGACGATTTGGGTTTCTTGGCAAACATCCCCGCAGCATTCAGCTCAGTCGGGGTGAACAAGCTGCCGCTGACGGCACCAAGCGCGGATAGAAATGAACGACGACTCCAACCAGACTTCCAATTCATGCGTAGCTCCCTTTCAAGGTCTTTCGTGAAAAATTACTCGCCAGCAGGCGGTGTGGGTGGGGTAGGCGGAGTAACGACAAGTGCGC
>Ga0193716_1000355_pt1 | contig 28687 bp, 21 predicted proteins | sample U2c1metaG_FD_145901 | JGI IMG/M metagenome (GOLD analysis project Ga0193716, IMG submission 145901) | Soil microbial communities from a riparian zone of the East river system, Colorado, United States - U2c1 | ecosystem: Environmental > Terrestrial > Soil > Riparian zone | place: USA: East River...
CGCAACCGATATCCTTTCGTTCGACAAGGTCATCTATACCATCTGCAAAGGGAAATTTATTTACCAAAAAACACGATAACCCTTTCTACAAAACTCAACTAAAAACCCCTAACACATGCCCTAATCTTACTTAAGAAATCGGAAATAATATACCACGATAAGAAAACCACGACTGAGAGTGCGGCGGCCGCCGCAACCAATACAAATGGATGCACCATACAAAATATTCCACATAATATTTATGACATAAGGAAGCCCCTACCTAAACTGGTAATATTGCTGGCTATGGCCCCACAGGCTGGCGAGCACTTCAAGCATGGTAACGCTTAACATTGTAACACTCATCTTATTCTCTATAAAACCCCTGCCAGTTTCGGGCTTTAGCCAAAAACAGTAAATTATTTGTTTTTGACTTACCTTCAATTAAAACGTTTGCACATGACTATGAAGAATGTTATCAGCTGGTTCGAGCTGCCGGCCACCGATCTCGACCGCGCTCAGAAATTCTACGAAACTATCCTGGATATTCGCATGAACGCCCTGGATACACCACATATCCGGATGCGGATGTTCCCGATCGAGGATCCCATGACTGGCATCGGCGGCGCCCTGGCTCTTGCCCCGGGCTTCTACAAACCTTCCGAATCGGATGGCCCCATAGTTTATTTAAACGCAAACCCGGACGTGCAACAGGTACTGGATAAGATTGAAGCGGCCGGTGGAAAGATCATCGTCCCCAAAACGGAGATCTCTCCGGAGCATGGCCACATGGCCATATTTGTCGACACTGAAGGCAACAGAGTGGCGCTGCACAGTGTCCCACCCCGCGGATAAAATCCACAACTCCATAGTATGAAATTCGCACTTAAAAGCAGCTTTTGCCTTTTCTACTTGCTCATGACTTCTCAAATATATAAAGGGCAGCCAGTTCAAACTCAAATGACCTACTCTATAAAATACCTTGACTCAATCGTACCATGAGGGCCACCCTGCAGCAATCCTGGCAACGATCTTTTGCAAGTCACCCATATTTCTCCAAAGCTCTAATTTATTGGTAACAAGTTTATTCTGAATTCGCGAATTATGTAGTTCCGTTTTTACCCTAAATTCGCCAACAATATGGCAGTAAGCGTAAAGGGCAACATCTTCAGAGCCTTTAGAAGCACTAATTATACATTATATTTTATCGGGCGGTCAATTTCACAGTTTGGTACCTGGATGCAGCGCACGGCTGTCGTATGGGTAGTATATTCCATCACACACTCCCCCTTTTTACTCGGGGTCACCATTTTCGCCGAAACATTCCCCTCATTTTTATTTTCAGTTTTCGGCGGTATCGCAGCCGATCGCTACAACCGGTATCAGGTCATCAAGATCACGCAAATCACCTCGATGATCCAGGCAGTAATGCTGGCCATTCTGGTACTCACAGGCCATACAATAGTATGGGCCATCCTGGCCTTGAGCGTAATTTTGGGAATAATCAACGCCTTTGACGTACCTGCCAGACAGGCCTTGGTTCATGAAGTGGTTGCAGACAAGGCCGATCTCCCCAACGCTTTATCTCTTACTACAGCCATGGCAAGCCTGGCACAGCTGCTGGGACCTGCTTTGTCCGGCATCGTTCTGAATACGTTTGGCGCGGCTGTCTGTTTTTTCATCAACGCTGCCAGTTTTGGCGGGGTTATCATTTCACTGCTTCTGATGAAGTTACCAGTGCATGAGACCAAAAGATCGGAAAAGAGAGTTATAACAGAACTTATTGAAGGATTTGCCTACCTCAAAAAAACACCGGATATCGGCATGGTCATATTAATGCTCGCTTTTACCAGTTTACTGGTACTACCCTATAATACGGTCCTGCCCGTATTTGCCAAGGTGATCTTCAAAGGCAATGCCGCAACCTTTGGTTACATTTCCAGCTTTGTCGGTATAGGCGCTGTAATTGGAACCATCTTCCTGGCTTCGACTAAACCCGGCGTCAACTTGAGAATAATCCTGCTTATAAGCACTATTATCCTGGGTGTGGGCTTGATTTGTTTTTCACAGATAACAAATTTTCCGTTAGCCATGTTTTTTGCAATTTTGATCGGCTTTGGTTCCGTCGCACAGTTTACCGTTTGCAATATCGTTGTTCAGGCCGAATCCGCACCCCAAATGCGGGGTCGCATCATCGGTATCCTGCTGATGGCTATCTTTGGGATGATGCCGTTGGGCAGTCTTATTACCGGCGCCCTCTCCGAATGGATCGGTGCGCCAAATGCCATACTTGGTCAAGGCATAGCCGCACTTATTATTGCCATGCTGTTCTCCAAATTCCTGCGGAAAAATAAGCCCGCACCCTAGTACTTCTGCTCACTTCACCCCCTTCATTACCCCGGATACGGCCTACCATACCCCGCGTTCGCTGCCGGTCCCCATTTCTGGCACAATTCTTTCGCTTTTTTTAGTATCATCCTGACTGCTAATGAAATTCGACCTACTTTGGCTTTTGGCCATCCTGTCCTTTTTCCCGGTTGTGGTGCTGCGTGCCCAGACGATCACCACTATTGCCGGGACGCCGATGGCTTATGGGTTTAGCGGAGCGGGCGGACCAGCGACCGCACTGGTGATCCGGGAGCCGTTTAACGTGGTGGTTGAAAATAGCGGGAACATATTTTTTACCGATCCCGGGAACAATCGTATCTGGAAGATCAACACCGCAGGTATAGCCAACGTCTATGCAGGCACCGGAGTCTTTGGCCATACAGGAGATGGCGGACCGGCGACGTCAGCCCAAATTCAGAGTGGATACTGGCTTACAGTGGACAATCTCGGAAATCTTTACTTCAGTGAGAACATCGGATCGGTGCGTAAGATAGATGCATCGGGCATCATCAGTACGATCATTGCCGACGCGCAGCTCGGTGCAGCGGCCAGTACGGGCGATGGCGGCCCGTTGTCCGCGGCAACCTTTGTACAGATCACGCGGTTTGTACCCGACAATGCGGGGAATTTTTACATTTCAGACTATGGCGCCTGCGTCGTGCGAAAAGTGAACAGTGCCGGGATCATCAGCACAATCGCCGGAACAGGCGTTTTAGGATATAGCGGTGACGGAGGACCCGCAACCGCAGCGCAATTGAATCGCCCCTATGGGGTCGCCTTTGACAATGCGGGTAATATTTATGTGCCAGACGCCGGGAACAACCGGATCCGCAAGATAGATGCTGCGGGGACCATTACCACAGTTGCCGGCAAGGGGACAGTAGGTTATTCGGGGGATGGCGGACCAGCGATCAACGCCGAATTCTATGGCGCGTGGCAAGTGCTGTTCGATGCCAAAGGGAACATGTATATCGACGATGCGGCAAACAACTGTGTGCGGAAAGTAGACAATACGGGTACGATCAGCACCTATGCCGGCGTGGGTGGCAATGGAGGCTATGGCTACAGCGGCGACGGAGGCCCGGCCACCGCTGCCATGATGACCAACGTCACGGGCATCGCCCTTGACAATGCGGGCAATCTCTATCTTGTCGATCAGGCAAATTATATCATCCGGAAAGTGGTCAATTGCCCGCTTGCGCAGATTGCGCAGCACCCGGCTGACAAAGAGACCTGTGCGGGCGGAAATACGAATTTTACTGTGGCGGCGACAGGTTCTACGGGTTATCGGTGGCAGGTGAATTCCGCCAGCGGATGGAATGACCTGAGCGATGGCGGAGTATACGGAGGAACTACGACCAATAACCTGGCTATCACATCGGCCGTGGCCGAGATGAATGCCACGCAATACCGGTGTTCAATTGTCAATGCTTGCGGGACTATCTCTACTGTCCCGGCTACCCTGACCGTCAACACCCTTTCATCACCGACGGTGACGATTGCAACGGCGGCGGTTGCTGTTTGTGCAGGGACAACGGTGAGTTTCACGGCCAGCGCGACGAATGGAGGTAGTGCGCCGGCCTATCAATGGCAGGTGAACGGAACGGCAGCGGGAACGAATAGCAGCACATATACGAGTTCGGGATTGAACAACGGGGATGTAGTGAGTTGTCTGCTCACGAGTAATGCGGTCTGCCCGACTCCGCCGACGGTAGTGTCCAACCCCGTGACAATGACGGTAAGTCCACAGGTAACGCCGGCTGTCAGCATTGCAGCGTCGGCACCATTTATATGCAAAGGTTCGGCGGCTGGTTTTACGGCAAGCCCGGCCAATGGCGGCGCCGCGCCTGCTTATCAATGGCTGGTGAATGGGTTGTCCACCGGGGCGACTGGTCCTGCCTATGTCAACGAGTCACTGAATGATGGGGATGCCATCAGTTGTGTTATGACAAGTGACGCGGCCTGTCTTGCTACGCCGACCGCTGTTTCCAATACGATCGTCGAACAGGTAAAGCCGGTGGTGAACTCTTCCGTGAATATTGCCGCGTCGACCACGACCATCTGTTCCGGAACCCAAGTGAGTTTTACGGCAACGCACGTGAATGGAGGTCCTTCGCCCGGGTACCAATGGCAGGTGAATGGGAGAGCCGTTGGGCCAGACAACGCCGTGTTTACCACCACTGATCTGGCCGATGGCGATGAAGTGAGCTGCATCCTGACCAGCAGCTTAAGCTGCAGCGCGCCAACGGTTTCTCAAAACAAGGTGGTGATGACCGTAAATGCGAATCCGACGGTTTCCCTGATGCCGGATTCCATCATCGGTCTGGGACAGTCGGTGGTGTTGGAGGCCAGCGTTACAGGTCCCGTGACGAGCTATCAATGGACACCCGCCGTCGGCCTGGACAACCCATCTGGCGGGGCGCCGGTGGCAACTCCGGAGAATACAACGACCTACCAGGTGATCGTCACCACGGACGCGAATTGCACGGCAAGTGGAGAGGTGACGGTTGGCGTGAATCAGGGCCTGAAGATGCCCAGTGCTTTTACTCCAAACGGGGATGGGAAGAATGACCTGTTCCGCATACCGCCATCAGCGCCGTTGAAGATCAACGCCTTTGCGGTGTACGATCGCCGGGGGATGAGGGTCTTCTATACCAGTAACAGCACCGCGGGATGGGATGGAACCTTCGGCGGAAAGCCGTTGCCGGTAGGAACCTATGTGTGGATGATTGAGTATGAAGACCTTCTTATGAAGAAGCCGACACAAGCCAAGGGGACGGTGATCTTAATAAGATAAATTTCTATAGTTGCAACATTCGACCAATCTTCGTGTCATTGCTTAAAACAAAAAACCATGCTCCTTCACTTTTTTCAGATTGCCTGGCGACAATTGATGAAAAAGAAGTTCTATAGCATCATCAATATCACAGGCCTGGCCATCGGGATGGCATGTTGTGTACTCATCACCCTGTATGTGCAAAATGAACGCTCATATGATCATTACCATACCAAACTCGACCGGATCTACCGGGTAGGACAGACTTTCCGTAGTGTCCAGCCAGGTGAGACCTTGTCTGCGCCGACGCCCCAGGATTACCAGATCTGGGGATGCGCCCCGGTAGGACCTGCGCTCCAGGCGGACTTTCCTCAAATTGAAAAAGTGGTGCGGTTCATGAGCCCCGCCAGCATACTGCTGCAAAAGGGCGACAAACGTTTCCAGCAGGATAATCTCCTTTTTGTCGATTCCAGCGCCTTTGATGTATTCAGTTGGAAAATGTTATCCGGAGATGCACATACCGCACTGACAGCACCCAATACCATCGTGCTCACCAAAACGGTGGCGCAAAAATTCTTTGGTGATACCAATCCGGTCGGCCAGTCATTGCGGGCGGACAACCAGTTCAATCTCACCGTCACCGGTGTAATGGAAGACGTCCCTGCCAATTCCCATTTTTCATTCAATGGCCTGATCTCCATGGCCACCGCAAGGAACCAGCGATCCGAGATCTTTGGATGGTGGGGGTATGTCGATTTTTATACTTACCTGCTTTTGAAGGAAAATACCGACATCCAACCGCTGCAGGCGCAGGCATCCGCCTTTGTAAAAAGACACAACCCCGAGGACAAGGGATACGCGATCTCCTTTGAAAAAATGTCGGATGCCTACCTGCATTCCGTTGCAGCAAGACAACCCGGGCCTACCGGAAGTCTCCTCAATGTATACCTGTTCTCTTGTATCGCTGTTTTCATCATGCTGATTGCTTGTATCAATTTCATGAACCTTTCCACCGCGCGTTCTCTCGAAAGAGCGAAAGAAGTAGGCGTTAGAAAGGTACTGGGCGTGACGCATTCCAGCCTGATGTGGCAGTTCCTTTTTGAATCCATTCTCTTGTCCCTGGCTGCTTCGGTGATTGCGATCATCCTTGCCCAGATTGGCATTCCGTTGATAGGGAAATTATCCGGCAAGACGCTTGCATTTACCAACTTATTCTCCCCCGTGCTGCTGCTTGCCATGGCGGCGTTTGCCGTTGGGGTCGGGATCATGGCGGGGATCTATCCGGCCCTGGTCCTTTCCGGTTTCCGGCCAATAGCCGTGCTGAAGGGGAAATTCAACCCATCGACCGAAGGCATTTCCTTTCGCAAGACCCTGGTCGTTTTTCAGTTTACCCTGTCCATTGCGCTGATTGCGGGAACCACCATTGTATACACTCAGTTAAAATATGTGGACCGTCATGACCTCGGCTTCCGGAAAGACCAGATGCTGATCCTCGATTTTGAAGGCGATGGAAAGGTGGAAGAGAAGATCGAAACGATAAAAAAAGCCATTGCCGACCAGCCAGGAGTTGTTTCGGTTGGCGCCTCCCGCGCGGTACCGGGAGAGTTCCTTCCCAACGCGGGCACCCGAATACAGACTCCCGCGGGACAAATGGGTCAGCAGGGGCCGTTCATCTATGAGATCGATTTCGACTTCATCCCCACCTATCATATCCCCCTGATCGCCGGCAGGAACTATTCCCGGGATTATCCGACCGACAGCGCACATTCCATGGTGATCAATGAGGCGGCTGCCAGGCTCTATGGATATTCCCGTCCCGCCGATGCGGTAGGTAAGAAGTTTGATCAATGGGGAAGAACGGGGACCATTATTGGTGTGGTGAAAGACTTCAATTTCCGCTCGCTCCACCAGGCTGTGGAACCGCTGACCTTACGATACGGTTATCCCTATAATCTCAACCGCATTTCCGTTGCCGTCAGGGGCGACAATATCCCTGTCACCCTTGCGCACCTGAAGCAAACCTGGGACCAGCTAGCTCCGCAACGCCCCTTCCTCTATCATTTTCTCGACCAGTCCTTCAGTTCACAATACGAAGCCGACCGCCATTTCGGGCAATTGTTCACCTTCTTTTCATTCCTGGCGATTTGCATTGCCTGTCTTGGCCTGTTTGGACTGTCGACCTTTATGGCACAACAACGGGTAAAGGAGATCGGCATCCGTAAGGTGCTGGGCTCATCCGTTGGCGGCATCGTGATGCTTCTGTCAAAGGATTTCATCAAACTCATCCTTGTAGCTATCGTCATTGCTGTCCCGCTATGCTGGTGGGCGATGAATCAATGGTTGCAGGGCTTTGCTTATAGGGTCACCGTCGGGCCGCTAGTGTTCCTCGAAGCCGGAACGATCGCGCTGGCGGTAGCATTGGCGACCATCGCCTGGCAGTCTTTTAAAGCTGCCATGGGTAATCCGATCCAGTCGCTAAGGAATGAGTGACAAGGACCATTCCACAAAATAAACGTCCCCCAGCCCATTCCCGGCACTATGCATCCGGTGGTCGAAAGTATTTATGTCTTCCCGGCCCGGCAGCATGTTATCGATCTTATTCCTGCTGCTGCCAAAGAAAAAATACTTTCCATCCCGTGTCACCTTGCCGCCCCATTCCGTTGCGGAAGAGTTTATCGGCTCGGGCAGCCTTAGGGCCTTCCCCCATACTCCACTAAAACGCCGGCTGATATAAAAATCGGCGCTACCAAGTCCATTGGGGTAGGTCGCCATAAAGATGATGTAACTCTCGTCAGGGGCAATATAGGGTTCGTACTCGCCCGGCCCTTACCGCCGCTTCTACCCGAACCAAAATACAGGTTACCGTTGTCCGCGATCGTGGGGAAATATTCGCCTGCGCTGCTGTTGATCGTGCTATCCAGGTGGACGGGCATTGCCCAGCCGCTCCCCGTGATCTCGGTCTTCCAGATGTCCCAATCGGGTTTCACCGGCCCGCCCTCGCGCACCGGGCGGTTGGAAACAAAATACAGCGTCTTGCCATCTTTGGTCACGAAGGGATCGGCATCCGAATATTGTCCCGAAAAGGGCACTATCTGCGGCTTGGTCCATTGACCATTCTTTTTAAAAGATACGCAAATGGAAAAAAAATTGGCATCTGGCAGTCCCTTCAAAAAATACAGCGTGTCACCACCAGGCGAAAACGCCGGGTGCGTCTCATAGTCGCCGGTGGAGATGACTCCCTCTTCAAATACATGAACCTGGGAAATGGCCGGGCGGCCAGTACAAAGCAGGACAAGGGTTAAAGCAAACATTATGACGCGAGTCATTTATAAGATTTGATGGTTCTTGGATTGTGGTCAACGTAAAATACAACTTATCCGTTAGTATACCCATCAATGTTCCATTATATAAAACACCGTATCAATAAAAAATAAAACGTTCCCTTTGGCTATCACATTCTCATCATGCATATCTTCTAAGGCCAATCCCAACTCCTTATTATAATAATCCTGTCTCCTGATCTTTCTAAAACCATTAAAATTTAAAAATCCCTCGATATGCTCCAAGGTGGCTTGTTCGCCTTCAACAAATTGCTGTTGAACCACGGCAAAAAGCTTTTGATCAAACTCTGTAAACCCTAATAACGAGTAAGCTGTATTAAAAAATAATAAATTGTGAAGTAGTAAGCTATTGAAATATTCAGTCCCGGTAGCGTAGTATCCGGCCTCGTTTACCTTAATCACGGAACGACCATCTTCGGTAAGATACACCTTGGACTCTCCGCCTTCAGTCAAATATTGGCTACCTGACGGCAAAGATTCCAGCCATAAGTTTTCCTTTTCAGCATAAGACCTTAGGAAGCCGACCTGCTTTTCTTTGAGGATTGCCCTACCTTCGAATTCGCTTTTAACAGTTGGACCTGTGCCAAAGCTTTTGCAAAGGAGGTTCCAGATTGCTGTGCAAGAATCCGTTCCCCCTTCCTGGAGTTCTCCTCTAATGATATTTTGAAGTTTTTTGTGGATTTCATCAACGATCATTTGTTCAAAAATAAACAAAAAAAGCAACAAAAAAACCATTGAAAATCAATGGCTTAAAAATAAATAATGCTTCTATTTGACTACAACATACGAAAACCGTTTTCAGTTATAAATCTGGAAACAAAGAAAAGAATGGGGTGTAATGGATTCACGGCGGTCAATGGGCACTGGGACTTCACCTAGTTCCAGTTCCAGGAAGGAATTGGCCTCCTTGATGTCCCAGATGTATAGTATGCCGTCATTCGCGGGTTTGATATAGACCTCAGTAAGCATCGTCTCCAGCAAGCCATTCCAGCAGGCTTCCTTCAGCTCTTCAATTTCCGAATCACAACAGCCAGCAGGATTTTCATCTTTTTTTATCCAATTTCCGGCTAAAAAGGTGGTGCCGGTCATTAAAAGGACTTCTACCTGAACATAATTTTTTGCCATATCGACGGTTTTTGAAGGATGACGGACTATTGGATTCGATCATTACCCATCAAAGATGACCATTGTAAACCGGGCAAAAAATAAACTATCTTATCATACGCAGGTAGACGCAAAACCGACAGACTGTAGTACAACGTCTACAGGATTAAATTTGGCTCCTTATTTTTAATGCATAAATTTATCCCACCAAACAAAACCCATCTGGCCATGGCTTATAGAAAAATACTGATTGTTCTTTCCTGCTTTCTCGTTCTTACCGTTCTTTCTCTCCGGACGACTGCCCAGCAAAAGTCCGGTTCCCAGTCCGACGAAACCGCGATCATAACTGCGATGAAAAATTCGGAGGACGACTGGAACAAAGGCGATCTTCCGAGTTTTATGAAGATGTATACCGATGCCTCCACCATGATGATGCCAACAGGCCCTACGGGATTATCCTCGATCCGGGAACTGTATGAGAAGCATTATTTTAATGGAAAAATGCCCAAACAAAACTTACGTTATGACGAACTAAAAGTCACGATGCTCGGAGACAAATATGCACTTCTAACAGGGAAATTTACCCTCTCAGGCAACAATCTGCCGGAACGCTCCGGCCGCTATTCGCTCGTAATGATCCACACCACCACCGGTTGGAAGATCCTGCATGATCATTCCAGCTAATATGCGCTTCATTTTGGCATCAAAAATCTATTTTATCAATATCGCATTTGCTTCTGCGGCAAAATTCGCCTGATACATGTACGCGTAAACTTTCACCGTAGAAACGATATTCCCATACACGCGCCAATAGGTGGCTATCCTGATCTTTGAGATCGGATCGACCTGGTACCCTGCAAGGAAAATATCATTCCCGGACGCGGTGATCGCGTTGACGGCCGCGTCAGTAGTGCCGTCAGTAAGTACAATGGGAGTTACAGAGCTCCCGCGAACCTTCCAGAACTTCGCGACCTTTAAGCCGGCCGCATTTACCTCAAAGCCTCCAACATATTGAGCGGTATCGGAGGTAGTAAGACAGCTGGCATAGGCGTCGGTCGCACCGCCGGTAAGGTTGACAAAGCCATGCATATCGTTCTTCCAGAGCTTTGCCGTGCGGAGACAACCGAAATTAGGGCATCCGTCATAACCGGCAACATAGACATCGCCGCCCTGAACACCAATGGCCGTTGCTTCAGCCCAGCTGCCACCGGGCGTCAGCGCTACAGCACCGTTTACATCATTCTTCCAATAGGTCGCAACGCGATAAAAGTTATCAGACTGAAGGGCTCCGGCGATATATACATCATTTCCGGATATTGCCATTCCATAGGCGACCGTCGAAATTCTGTTGGTATCGGTATTGAGCAGCACACGGGAGGTGCCGCCGCTGCCAATCCGGTAGTAATAAGCGTTCCAGATGGGACCATTGCAGTTGGGACAGGCTTGCTCGCGCACCGCATAGCTGGCCACAAATATATCGCCGCCGGAGACGGCTATGGCAGTAGTATAGCTCTGAAAATCATTTGCCGGATCGCTGACCTGCACAGGGATGCCGTTCTTCCAGTAGCTGGCAACTTCCCAATTGTTCCGGTTGATCGTCGTGCCCCCAATAAAGACATCGGTTCCGGAAAGAGCCAGGCATTGGGCGTTGTACGACGTATATCCGGGACTGAGGAAAGTTGCTGTGCCGTTGACCCATACAAACGGCTGTTGCGAATAATCCAGGGTTGGCGAATATCCCGCAATATAGATCTTGTATTGTTTGACCACGGCGACCTGGATGGTCACGGCAAGGCTGGGGATGTCGGAGCTGGCAGCCGTTACCGTTGCCGTACCAAGGGAAATCCCGGTTATCCTGCCTGTAGAATCGACCTTTACTACAGAAGTGTTACTGCTGCTGAAAAGAACCTTTGCATTCGTCGCATTAGCCGGAGTGATGACGGTCGCCAGCTTGAAGCTGGAATCCGGGAAAAGAAGAAGTGACAAGGGGGTGGCTGCCAGTCCCGTGACATGTACCACAGGTGTCTGGGGAACGGACGGAATGGAGGCCGGGGCAGGGGGATCGTTTTTGTGGCAGGAAAGCAGGCCCGGCAAAAGGAAATACAAGCAATAAGATAACAGTCTGTTCATTTTGGGTGTTTAGGAGAGCTCAGGGAAATTAAAGGTAAATAAAACGGCGGCTTTTCTTGCTATACTGCACTTTTAAAACTAATTTTTGGCCTAATTTCCCGCGATTAATGTACCACCCCTATCTCAAGCGATCCTGCATAACCGTTTTGTATGCCTGCTTCTCCCTATTACTTTTTTCCAGGACCGGTCTCGCTCAGGCTCCGGTGATTGCTGCCTTTAGTCCCGCTTCCGGGCCGGTAGGCTCCACCATCGTCATCAGCGGCAGCAACTTCAGTACTACCTCAGCCAACAACATTGTCTATTTTGGCGGAGTAAGGGCCGCAGTGACCGCATCCTCCGCCAATTCCATATCGGTCACGGTGCCTGACGGTGCGACGCCGCAACCTATCACCGTAACCACAAACGGCCTTACAGCCTATTCGTCCCGCCCTTTTGTCGCAACCTTTCCGGGCGGCAGTGCTTATTTTATGTCCAGCTCTTTTACCGGCAGTGTCGCCGGACCGACCGGCTTATACCCAAAGATCATCTGCATCGCCGATTTTGACGGCGATGGAAAACCAGACCTGGCAACGGCAGGCAGCGCGAATTACCCGACCTCGACGGTCTCGGTAATGCGAAACACCGGCGGGTCAGGCAACATGTCTTTTTCTACGAATATGGACCTTCCAGTAGCAACTAACGGTAACGCATATTACCTGGCTACCGGCGATATCGACGGCGATGGAAAACTTGACTTGATCCTGACCAGCATCGTCACTAACACCCTCTCCGTTTACCGCAATACGAGTACGGTGGGTGCAATCTCCTTTGGAGCCAGGATTGATTTTGCAACCAACCGGGATCCCTATGGTCTGGCCGTGGGCGACCTGGACGGCGATGGAAAGCCGGAAATAGCCGTCGCTAATTTTTTTGATAATTCCGTATCGGTATTCAGTAACAACAGTTCACCCGGCATCGTTTCATTGGCCACCGGGACGACCATGACGACAGGATTAGCCCCTCATTCGGTATCCATCGGCGATCTCGATGGGGATGGGAAGCCGGATCTGGCGGTAGCCAATACCCTATCCTATAGCGTGGCGCTGTTCAGAAACCTGAGCAGCCCCGGCACACTATCCTTTTCCGCGAGGACCGATATCGTGACAGGTACGGATGAGCCCTATTCCATCAAGCTTGCGGACCTCGACGGGGACGGGAAAATGGACCTGGCCGTAAACAATGACAATTTTAACCTGACTACCCCGGCGACCGTCTCCTGTTCGCTCTTCAAAAACAACAGCAGCCCTGGCACTTTTTTGTTTGGTCCTGCAGGGAACTATGGGGCCGGCAATGTTTTTGAGCTTTCCATCGGCGACCTTAACGGCGACGGCAGGCCGGATCTCGTTTCGCCGGCAGCTACCAGCGGCCTCATTGTCTATCCGAATACAGGCAGTCCGGGCAGCATATCGTTTGGCAATCCCGGCCTCTATAAGATGTACGCGCCGTTCGCCGCGGCGATGGGAGACCTGGACGGAGATGGAGTACCCGATCTGGTGGTGGCCAATACCCTTAACAATGGCTTTTCAACTTTTAAGAATACGAGCAATCTCGCGGGCATCAGCCGTTTCTTCCCTCTTATCGCTCCGGCAGGGTCACCGGTCCTTATTACTGGCGCCAATCTGTCCGGAGCCACGGGTGTTCAATTCGGCGGAACCCCGGCGGCGTCATTCACGGTCCTTTCAGACTCCGCCGTCAACGCCACTGTAGCAGCGGGTTCGTCGGGAGATGTAACGGTGATGACGCCGAAGGGAGTGGCCGCATTATCAGGCTTCACGTTTGCCGGTGTTCCTACGATTTCCTCCTTTACCCCCGCAAACGCCGGCGAAGGAGCAACGGTGACCATCAACGGCACCTATCTGTTAGGTACTTCTTCCGTCACTTTCGGTGGGTCGGCGGCACGATCGTTTCAAGTCAATTCGGCAACATCCCTTACCGCTGTGGTGGATACCGGCTTTAGTGGGAATATCGTACTGACCACTCCCGGGGGAACAGCTACAGCAGGAGCATTCAGCTATACCGGACCTGTCGTCGCCCGCTTCTCTCCTGTTGCGGGTAATTCAGGAACAGTGGTAACGATCACCGGTACCAATATCGCTCTCGCCGACACCGTCACCTTCGGTGGCATCCCGGCGACTTCCATTAAGGTGCTGACGGATACGACCATTCAGGCGGTGGTCGGAGCAGGCGCAAGCGGCAACCTGCGGGTGGTGACTTACAAAGGGAGTTCGAGCAAAGCGGGTTTTTCTTTCACCGGTCCTACCATATCCTCCTATTCCCCTGCCTTTGGCGGCGCCGGTACTGTCATCACTCTTACAGGAACAAATTTTACCGGAGCCAGCACCGTCACCATCGGCGGTACACCTGCAGCCTACTTCACCTTCGTCGATTCATCCACCATTCGGGCGGTAGCTGGCATCGGAACCAATGGATCGATCCAGGTTGTTACGCCCATGGGTGTCGCCAGCAGCAGTAGTTTTATATATACTAAATTCCCTGTGATCACCGGCTTTTCGCCAACGTCAGGGCCCGTGGGCAGTAATATAACGATCACCGGTGCTAACTTCAGCACCGACCCTGCGGCCAACATCGTATACTTTGGATCGGTAAGGGCGCAGGTCACAGCCGCCAACGTCAATCAGCTGAAGGCGACCGTCCCTACGGGTACCAACAATGCCCCGGTCACCGTCACGACGAATGGCCTCACCGCCTATGCGAACCTGCCTTTTACAGTAACCTTTGACGGGGCCGGGCCGGCATTCACGGCCAGCTCATTTGATGGCCGACTGGACTTCCCGGCAGACAAAGGACCTGCGGCGATCGTTATTACTGATCTGGACGGTGATGGAAAACCAGAACTGATCGCCGGAAGTGACTCCTCAGGCGTCTCGGTCCTCCGGAATACCAGTACGACTGGATTCCCTTCCTTCGCACCCAGGCTAAAGATCAGCACGACTTACAGGCCCCGGTATCTCGCAGCAGGAGATGTGGACGGAGACGGAAGGCCGGACCTGGTGATCGCCGATAATATGTTTGGCCCCAGCCTGCTCTCCGTTTACCTTAACACGAGTTCCCGCGGGTCGGTAAGCTTCGCGCCCAAAACAGACATTGCCAATGGCGGCTCCCAATTGGTTCAGCTCAGGGATCTCGATGGCGACGGGAAGCCGGACATGGTAGTAATAAATAGCTACCCGAACTTTAACTTTAGCGTGTCGCTGAATACCAGTTCCGGAGGGACTGTTTCTTTCGGTCCGCCGGCGTATTACAATACGTTCTCAGGCGGAGCATCGCAAATGGCCATTGCCGACCTCAACACCGACGGACGGCCGGACATTGTCATGCTCAACGGCAATTATGCTTCTATATTCAGGAATGCCAGCACCCCCGGATTTATCATTTTTCAGCATGATATGGATATTTCAATTGCAGGAAGCAACGTTCTTGGCTTGACGGCCGGCGATATCGACGGTGACGGGATGCCTGACCTCGCATTCGCCGATGCCGGAGCGGGAAATGATAATCTTTATCTTTATAGAAATACCTATAGCGCAGGTAAGATCAGTTTCGGACCCGGGACGGTGCTTTCCGCAACAACGGATTATGAACCCGCCCAGCTTACTATAAACGATATGGATGGGGACGGCAAACCTGACCTCGTGGTCACCAATATTAATGGACCGACTGTTTCCGTGTATAGAGGCAATTCCTCGCCCGGCATGTTTTCATTCGCACCGGCTATCGACTATCCGATCGGTCGCTTCGGCAATGAAACGCAAACCGGGGATCTTGACGGCGACGGCAGACCAGAGATAATATCTGACAACTCGACGCTAAACACATTGTCGGTATTGCACAACAGGCTCGGATCGCCAACAGCACCCTCCGTCCTGGTCAATGGCTCGCCGGTGATCTGCCAGGGAGACAGCGTTCTTCTGACCGCATCGGTGGTAACCGGAGATCAATGGTATAAGGACGGGCAGCCGATCTCCGAAGCAAAAAGCCGTAACCTGACCGTATATGACGCCGGCAACTATACTGTGACGACCACCATCGACGGAACGGTGTCGCCCGCTTCGACAGCAATATCCATATCCGCTAAGAGCAGCCCGGACAAACCGGTAATTACCCTTGATGCAGTGAATGGGTTAGTCTCATCGGCAGCGGACAGCAACCAATGGTTTATCGATACCCTGTCCGGGATACCAGGCGCCATCGCCAATAGTTACAAACCCTCGGATTCGGGGTACTATTCGTTGCGTGTGAGCAACAACGGCTGCACAAGCCCGTTTGCCAACCGCTATTTTTATCACCTCCCCAAAGTGCCCGATACGTCGGGCAATGCCCCGGGGACTCCACCTGCGCGCGTGTCCCCCAACCCGGTCACTAATGGGCAGGTTACGATCTATTACAATTTTCCGGGCATTACAAGCCTGAATCTGTTGCTGAGCGATTTCAATGGGAAGCCGATCTTGATGCAAACCAATGTTCACAGCGGCGATACCGTGAATCTTTCGGCAGTGTCAAACGGCATCTATAGCCTGACCCTCCTTGATTCATCAGGCAAAATATACTCGACCGTGCGCATCGTAAAGCTTTGACGGGATAAGCCCAAAGACTCAGCGTCGATTGCCAAATGGCTCCGCCTCACCAAAAACAATCTCTTACCCCCGCTTCTTATACGCCCGCACGGATGCTTATCTCATCCACAGCGGCGAATTGCCCGGTCAGGCTGATCGACTGCCGCACATTTTGCAGCCCCTTCACTTGGATTGCTTGGTTTTGCATATTTTAAACGGTCTTTTAATTCTCATACTTCTTTATTAAGAGAACCATAGACTCAAAATAAAAAGGAAATCAATCTTTCCTTCTTAATCATTAACCTATAAAACTTATTTGATCCTTTTCTTCCACCTGTCAATAAAACCAGGATACTCATTGACCGCCATTTCAAAATAAGTAATTATATTTTCCAGGTCCTTTTTTAAACCGTCATTGTTCTTCCGGTTCTTAAGAACTTGCTGAAAGGTAGAAATGAACAATCGATGCTTCTTAGTTATGTTATCTATATTGATAAGATAATCTAAATCCGCTCCAAAAAATCGCTTCCTCTGCCCATCCTTTGTCTTTGAGGCAGCCATTCCTGCCATTGTAAGGTATTTTATTGCATTCGAGATGGCGCTCTTACTTACATTAAAATAATCGGCCAGATCTTCAAACGTAGTTGAGTAATTCGGCGCGTAGAGCAAATAAGAGTATACACGCGCCGCTACGGGGGTCAACCCTATCTGTTCCCAAACCGATGCTGTCTCTTCGATCTTTTGTCTTAAATTTTCCACTTGAATTCAAAGATAAAACAATTTTACTACCTATCTCTCCACGTGCACCTCAAACACATCCTTCAAACAACCATTCGGATCACCGACGCTATACAGCGTCACCCCCATCCCCGGCCTCACCTCGATGCTCCGCGCAACAGACGCCTGCCCCTTCCATTTGTAATCCCCCGCATATGAAGCCGTCAGCGTCACAGCTTCTCCTTTCCGGGCATGCAGCACGATCCTTTTATTCACCTCCTTCATCATCGTAAACCGGTCCCGGATCACGCCGTCGCCACAGATCCACTTCAGATCGAGCCGGTTCGCATCCACTTCCAGGATACAGGATCCCCCATTGGTAGCATCGGCGAATGGCAGGGCATCATGAGGCCAGCTCGGCTGTTTACCCCCGAGTTGCCCCGCAGAGCCGCTTACCACATACACAGTCCCCCGGTCCGTCGAATCCTTAATATAGGGACACGAATTGGGGCTGCCATCATATTTGCCCGAAGAAGTGCTCAGGTAATACTTCGGACTAAAATCAGCTTCCATGCCATAGTACCCCTCCATCAGCTTCGACCGCTCGTAATCATGGCTATGGCCGCATAAGATAAGGTCGACGCCATATCGCTCAAGAATGCGGATAAAGTTCTCCCGGATCAGCTTCAGTTCCCCCGAATTATCGGAGCTGTGAGAGCCCATCGTATAGGGCGGGTGATGCCAGTAAGCGACAATCCATTGCTTGTTGACATTGGCCTCAAGATCCCGTTTCACCCACTGCACCTGGGGACCGGCGGTATCGTACATTCGGTACATGTTCTCTTCCTTGCCATACGAATCGAGACTAAGGAAATGCACATTGCCGATATCGTAAGAATAGAAGGCCTTGGTATGGGACGGCGCTCCACCCGCCTCCCCCTCTTCCGGCATGGAAAAATTCTGATAATAGGCGATGGTATGTGTCCGCTGCGCCACCTCCGCCGACGATTCGATATCATGGTAGTCGTGGTTACCGGGAGCCGGGAACAATGGATATTTTTTCAGCAGATCGTCCTTGTAGATGTTGAAGAACTTAGCCTGGAATTCCGCGTCCGTCCCATCCGAATAACAGTTATCCCCCAGCAGGATCCAGGCGTTCAGGTAATTATTACCCAGGTAATTCAACATGGCCTGGTGAACATTCCGCTGATTGGTTGAATTGTTGCCGCAGTCCCCGAATACACCGATCCGGTAAAACCCCTTTTTCCCCGCCGGCGGCAAGGTGACGAAATAATTGCCGCTATCCCCTTGCAAAGACGCCTTAAAACTGCCGATCGAATAAAAGTACTTTGTCTCCGGCTGCAGCCCGTCGATCTTTACGATATGCTCCGTCGTCAGGGTGGAATCGTCGGCGACCTTATCCAGCCGATCCACGCTGCTTCCATAATGTACCCGGCCCCTGATCAGGGCATCCGTCCGCCAGCGTATGGCGATGCTGTGCGTGGTAGCCACCTGCAGATAGGGCCCGCGGATCAGCCGGGGCTGCACCTTGCCGGCAGGGATCTTATCCCCTGCATCATCTCCATCCTGGGCAACGGCAGCAGTAAGACTGGCAACAAAGAGCGCGGACAATAAAAACCATCTTTTCATTTGAGTATGTTATTTAGTTGAATTTTTGTGGTTCATTCGAATAATCGACATTCTGATGCGAAGCCAGGTATTTCACCAGCACTTCCACCGGGGTGGTGTCCAGCGTCTGCCCTCCGTCGATGCCGGCCATGAAATGACAGGCAATAAAACTGTTCATGCCCACCGAGTAGGTCTTGCCCTCATCCAGCGGGTGTCCCTCCCTGTCATGCAGGATCACCGCTTTTATTGCTCCCGAAGGATCCCTCTCCAGGGTACAGACCACTCCCGAGACAAAAAGATGGGGCACCTTATCCTTCTCCAGCTCCCGTAATACCAATGCCCTGATATCGGCCGCCTTCAGCTCGTAGCGGATGACCCGGTAATCAAAAGGGTCCATCACGAACAGATCACCCAGGTGGATCGGCCCTTTCGGCAGACCGGCAATGGCCACGTTCCTGACGTGGTCAAACGCAATATCCAGTTGAAGGTAGATCTCCTGGAATTCGAGGGGGAAAAAAAATTCCGGGGCAAGCGAAACGGGTAAGACGGGAACGCCGGCTTTCTTTCGCAGATGATTCAAAAGATGATTGCGGGCGATCGTAAAGAGAAGCACTTCGAAATTCTCCCGGGGATCGATCCGGGCCCGGAACTGCCATACCTTAAAGAAGATGTCCTGCAGCAATTCCTCGGCTTCCTGGATATCTCCCGTCACTTTCCGGCAATAATTATAGACCTTGTCGCCCAGCAGATCGAAGATCTGGCGGAACGCCGTTTCGGAGTTATTCTTTAACCCCACTACTAATTCCGGATCGATACGGATGGCACCGTTTCTCATTAAGCCCTTAACTTTATGCGCTAAAATTAGGACTTGCGTATTAACCTAATATTAAGTCTGCCTAACGCCGCTCATAAATGGGCTTTTCGTTTTTCAAATTAATGCGGAATTTTAACAAAAATCTCCCCGCCGTAATTTACCGTAGATTAAATGTCCTGCGTCCGCTTCCCGCTTTTGCCGTCCTACCAAAACACATTTTACGATTCATACCCAGTTCAGTTTTCGGGCATTTTATTTTTTAATGTAAAAAACACCTGTTTATGAATCAGAAACTAAAAACTGGAAGAGTGTTCCTATTCTTCATGGCCGTCACGTTCCTGGTAGCTGTTTCCGGCTTGCTGATGTCTTCCAGTCACCGGGAAGCTCCCATGATCGCCAACGATCCGCTTGCTGACAATACCGACCTCTATGCATTCCGTAGCCCCGATCACCCCGACAAGATAACGATCCTTGCAAACTACATCCCTGCCCAATTGCCCTTCAACGGTCCCAACTATTATCAATTTGGCGAAGACATCCGCTACGAGATCCATATTGACAACGATGTCGCCACGCGCGGAGATGATATTGTTTACCGGTTCACGTTTCACAAGACCAACGAGGATCCTACCACTTTCTTTAATATCCGTCTGGGAAAGCAAAACCTGAAAACGACTTATACATTGGAGAAAAGCCGGGAATCCGGGAGAGGTTTTGAAACCATTATCCGCAATGGGATCGTGCCCCCGCCAAATGTCGGACCCCGTTCCATAAGCTCACCCGTGGGCCTCAATGTAGCCGATTACAACACGCTAATTAACAATGCAATTACTACTGCACGCACCGGCGAAAAGGTCTTTTGCGGCACTGCAGACGATCCTTTCTTCGTCGACCTGGGAGGAATTTTTGATCTGGGGGATGCTCCGCGGACCACGGGCTCAAAGCCTATGGATGCGCTGAAATGTAAAAATGTATCCGTCATCGCTTTGCAGGTGGATATCGAAGACCTGCAAAAAGACCGAAAATCTGTGTCACACGCAAAAAACATCCTGGATCCTGATTATGTGATCGGTGTATGGGCTTCCGCCAGCAGGAGGAAGATCAGGACGCTGAACAAACCAAGGGTCACAGAGGATTTCGATAGCAGAAAAAGAGATCGGGATGGTAATAACGATCGGGATGGTGACAACGACTATGATAGGTACGGTCATGACCAGGAATTTGAGTATTCTATCGGGCCATGGGTTCAGATCTCAAGATTAGGTATGCCTTTGACGAATGAGGCGGTAATTCCGATCGGCAAAAAAGACCTCTGGAACTTCCTCACGCCCTATGAAGACCTGCCTAACATAAAAATATTCGGCAAATATTTTTACAATCCTGAACTGGCTTTGTATATGGATGATACTTACTTCGGAGGGGCCGTCCCAGCCTTGAAGCCCTTGCGTATTCAACGGAATTCTCTGGGTGCTTTTGGATTTGGGAATAACCAGAACGGATTGTATGGGCTGAAAGGAAGCTCGACCCTGACCGGCACGGCCCTGGATGATGCCATTTTCGGGACATTGCTGCTGCCGGCGCCAAATTCTCCGCGTTCGGTTGACTTATGGCCCATCTTCCATACAGGAGTGCCAAATTTGCGGCCTTATCAGCTGGCCACCGGCAAAAAAGGCAATCCACTGGCTGCCGGGAAGCCGTTCATACACAATTTCCTGCCGAATGGGGGCGATATGCTGCGCTTGAATATGGCAGTCCCTCCCACCCCGCGAAGTGATCCGAAATTCAGTGCCCTCGGATTAGTTCAGGCTGCCGTCTTAGGCTTAACCGACACCGTTTACAATAAGAATCTTTCGCTTCAATTTATTCCAAATATGGACGGTTTCCCCAATGGAAGAAGGTTAGAGGACGATGTTACCAGGATCGAGCTCCAGGCAGTCAGCGGCGTGGTGCTTGCCGCCATAGGATTGTGGTACGACGATTTTAAAGGCGGCGCAAATCCTGTCACCCCCAATCTGGTGAACGTGCTCACCTATAACACCGGCGTAAACTCCAATGACACCACCTTTAAGACGGCTTTCCCCTATGTTCAGACACCCTGGTCGGGAGATGACAACTGCTGCGGAGTTCCTGCAGATAATAACAAGAACAATAAGGTCGCCAATTCCCTGGACCAGATCGACACATACAAATCACCCGCCACGCTCGACATTGCCGCGCCGGATCTCTTCCTGAGTGCGTCACCCAATCCTTTTGTTGACAACAATACCATCAGGTACCATATCGAAACCGCATCTCAGGTGAAGATCGAGATCCATGATGCAACCGGAAGACTAATAAAAGTATTGGTCGACGGCGATATCAAACCGGGTACCTATTCGGTTCCCTGGAATGCAGCCGGCATGGCAAGGGGGGTCTATTTTATCTACGCCATACGAAACGGAAGTGCCAGACAAACCATCCGCGTTGTTAAACAATAAACAATCACCCTGGAGGCAGGCCCGCCCTTCAACCGCGGGCTTGCTCCTATAATTTGATTGACGCCATGAACAAGAAATATTGGTATGCAATAAGCCTGATGGCCATAATCCTGGGGATAGTTATTATTTATAACAGCTATGCTATCCGGGAAAATAAAGTAGACGACCTTCTGGAAAGGAAAGCCGGTTTCCCCGCGACTAACGAATGGAACGTACGGCGGGGCTATGTTACAGCTTTACGAAGTAAGATAAAAAACGACCCCGCGGATGTCAAATCGATCCTTGCACTCACCACCCTTTTTGTACAGGAAGCCAGGATCACCGGCAACTATATGTATTATGACCGGGCTGCCTTGAAATGTGTAAATAAGGTATTGACATTGGATTCTTTAAACTTTGAGGCTTTAACGTTCAAGTCCCTTATTTACTTATCCCAGCATCATTTTTCCGATGGGCTGGCACTGGCCGAAAAAGCGCAAAAGATCAATCCTTTCAATGCCTTTATTTATGGATTGCTGGTTGATGGAAATGTGGAGATGGGCCAATATGACTCTGCAGTCGCCAACGCCGATAGAATGGTATCGGTAAGGCCGGACATCAGATCCTACGCACGTATCTCTTATTTGCGGGAGATCCATGGAGACTACCAGGGCGCCATCGAGGCAATGAAAATGGCCGTGGATGCAGGTGGCCAGGGTGATGAGACAACCGAATGGTCAAGGATCCAGTTAGGGCGATTATATGAGTATACCGGAGATCTAAAAAACGCCGAAATGCATTACACAATCGCATTGGATGAAAGACCTGGCTATGCCTATGCACTGGCTGGCCTGGCAAGGGTCGCAGTTGCCGGCAAAAGTTATCCGAAAGCAATTGAATATTATAAAAAAGCTGCTTCAATGATAAATGACTATTCCATCAATGAAGAATGGGCAGAAGCCTATAAACTCGCCGGGAAAAAAGAAAGTGCCGATTCTCTCACGGGTATTGTCATCAATGAACTCAGCAGGGATCAACGGAGCAGCCTGGATAATGAAAATATTGGCCACTATGCAGACCGCGAATTAGCCTACGCCTACTTAAAAGTCAACAACTACGACAAAGCCCTTGAACACGCCCTGCTGGAATACAACCGCCGGCCGGCTAATATTGATGTCAACGAGACCGTCGCCTGGATGTATTATTGCAAAAAACAATACGCAGAAGCGCTGCCCTACCTCAAAGTGGCATTGAAGACGCACAGCAGGAATCCCGTATTGCTTTGCCACGCCGGATTGATCTATGCCGGTGCCGGGAATCGAAATGAAGCAAAGTCCCTTTTGCAGCAGGCATTGGCGAATGACCCCAATATTGCAGGGGCGCTAAAAACGGCAAGCCTCGATACCCTTCGCTCCCTGCAGGAAGATCGAACGACTGACCAGGTTCATTCAACAAAATCTATTTGAAACTTCGCAACACATACTACCTCGTTATTTTTTCGCAGGTACTCCTTCTATCAGTTCCCATGACTGTGCAGGGACATACCATCAACTACGCTTTAGAAAAGGCCCCGGCTTCGCATGTGGTTTGGTTCTACCTTAAATTAGGCATTCAACATATCATCCCGCTTGGATTAGACCATATCTTATTTGTGATAAGTCTTTGCCTGCTCAGTACGCATATAAAGACGATCCTTTGGCAGGCGACTGCGTTTACCTTGGCCCATTCTGTTACGCTCGCCTTAAGCATGAAGGGCCTTCTTGTCGCTCCCGGCGCAGTTGTCGAACCGGTCATCGCCCTCTCGATCATGTTTGTAGCCATTGAGAACATGCTCCTAAGTGAGCTAAAGCCCTGGCGAATAGCCATCGTTTTTCTATTCGGCCTGATACACGGTATGGGCTTTGCAAGCGCCCTGAATGAAATTGGTCTTCCCAGGAATAATTTCTACACATCCACACTGTCTTTCAATGCAGGCGTGGAGATCGGTCAGGTGATCGTTATTGCCTGCGTTTTCATGCTGGTTATTATCCCCTTCGGAAAAAGAACATGGTACAGGAAATTCGTTGTGTATCCGTCATCCATACTTATAGCGTCGATAGCGGCCTGGTGGGTCATAAAAAGATCATCTTAGCTCACCCATTTATCCCATTGACTACTATTTCGACTTTTCATATTCCTCTATCATCTCCATCTCATCGTTACAAATTCTGATGATCTTTATACTTTTTTCATCCTGCAAATGGATCAGATATACCTTCTTATTACCCGGCAGGTCAATTTCATCGACGTAAGTAATATCATAATCGTAATAAGTGCTTCGAACCATAGCCCTTTTGTCCTTGGCTAACTTATCCCCGCCATAACCGGCAATGGTATGCAGCCAGTTGCCTTTTTTATCATAAATAACCCGGCTCAGGATCATCTTATCTGTAAACTCGCAGACAAATCCCCCTTCCTTTAATTGTATCCACTGCGCGTCACCGATGCCCTTATAGGTCCTGCTAAAATCTCTGAGCGCTTTGGGACTAACGTATCTTTCCCATCCGGCATTTACCAGGACAGTTCCAGGTAATAATACAGATCCCTGAGCATAAGCTCCATGGATGCCTCCGAGTGCAAGAGCTGATCCTGCAACAAAGACGAGAATAATTTTTTTCATGTTGTAATTTTTAAGAATACAAAACTAGAATGAACCGAAGGCCTTAATTATATTATTCGTCGGAACGACCGGGAGTATCGTCACTTGCATAGACTAAGCTTTGGTTGGGTACCCGTTGTCGACCAATGCCATCCGGCGACGAAAACAGGCGTTTCGTAGAATATATATTCTAAAAAAATATATATATCAAAGGAGGATGACTAACTTTAAAAGGAGATGAATAGCAGAGATTTCATATTTTCAACCAGGCCCAGTCACCGGATCATCCGGCATCTGGTCTTTTGGCTAGTATACTGCACTTATTTTTATGTACAAAGCCTGGCTCCAAAACAATTCGACGAATTCTCCAGTAGCGACACCTATTATTTTGCTTTTCTGAATCTCTGCAGTTTTGCCCCTGTATTCATTTTTGCCGTATATTTTTTTATCTATTTCCTATTGCCCCGAACGCTAAAAAGAAAAAAATACGGCCTCTTCATATTCGGTTTTTTAATGGTCTATGCTGTCGGCACCTTTATCAACTATTTTACTGCGCTACTATTCCTCCGCACTGTTCACTATTCCATACCGATCGAGCCAAATTTTAATAACACGGTAATGTTTGGCAATTTCAACACCCGGTGGGGGATGATCATAGCCACCATTGCCCTTGGAATCAAATTAACAAAAGACTGGTATCTGCAGCAAAAGGAAAATCTGGAAATAGTAAGAAAAAAGACGAGGGCAGAAATGCAGTTACAAAAGGCCCGGATCCATCCTGAACTGCTCCTGAGATCCCTGGATGCAATCTATGCCAGTAGCAGATCCGGTTCCGATACCGCGCCTTTAATGATCTTAAACCTATCCGATGTTTTGAGCTATTCCCTTTATGAGATCGACAAGGAATCGGTCCCGTTGGAAAAAGAACTATTGGAACTGCACCATTTAATCTCTCTTGAGCAGCAAAACAAAGAAAGGTTTATTGATCTTGAAGTAAAAATTGATGGCAATGTCCAGAACAAACATATCGCGCCAATGACCATTGTCAAACTACTCGACGACACCATCACCTTACTTCGCAATGCCGAACGCCGTTCCGGTCTGCTGACATTAAATATCATCTCCGGCAGCAACGATCTTTCCATAAGGCTGACTTTTACCGATTCAAATGAAAACCCTGCGAAATCAGTGAAATGGACTCTATTGCTTGAAAATACACGCACCAGGCTGAGTGAATTCTATTCCGCGGCCAACTATCAAATTGAATTTGCAGAACAAGATCAGGAAGCCGCACTAAATTTAAAGGTAAAATTAAATGCCGCCATATGACCCTGCATGATTTTATTTTTACAAAAAAGACGCCGGAAAAGTTCTTCCGCCACGTCGCCTTTTGGATAGCCCAACATGTTTTCTGGATTCAGTGGGCGGCATTCTTTGTCGTGTATTTTAGTTGGGAGGGGGTTTTGTATGGCCTTGAAAGAAATTGCTTCTTAGTCCTGGAAATGAGTTATACCTATCTGACTGTGTATTATCTTTCGCCTGAATATCTTGCAAAAAAAAGATATACCCGGTTTATTTTGTTGTTTTCAATCCTTACTCTATGCAGCTTTGTGTTGTATGTACTGTATCATATTTGGTTCTATGGCGATCTTGCAAGGCCCAGAGATCAACTTATGCTGGGAACCTGGTATAACTCCATTAATTTTTTTACCAGCGGCCCACCGGTTATTTGTGCCTTGTTCTTAAGCATAAAAATGCTCAAGAACTACTATATCCAGATGGAGGAAAAATTAACCCTCACAAGAGAGAACGCCAGTGCGGAGCTGCAATTACTGAAAGCACAAATACATCCGCATTTTCTTTTCAACACATTGAATAATATCTATTCATTCACGCTTAGTCGATCACCACAGGCACCGCATTTGATCTTGAGCTTGTCGGCTATCTTACGTTATATGATCTTTGAATGTGAACCGGCGTTGGTACCACTGGAAAAAGAACTAAAAATGATCTGCAATTATTTGAAGCTGGAAAAAGTGCGTTATGGAGACCGTCTTGACCTAAAGGTAAAAATTGGCGAAGGATACAAGAATAAGTCGATAGCCCCGTTGCTCATGACACCTTTTATTGAAAACAGTTTTAAACACGGCACCAGTCAGGTGCTCCAACATCCTTGGATAAATTTGTATATTTATATTGAAGAAAACACCTTGAGGTTTGAACTAAGTAACAGCAAGCCGTTACAGGACACTTCTAATGACGCTAAAAGGGGAATTGGTTTAAATAACGTTCAGAAACGACTTCAATTATTGTACCCCGGACAACATTCATTGAATATAGAATCCGGCGCCGAAACCTTCACAGTATATATGAATGTTAATTTGGAAGACAGCAATACACCCCTACCCGGTGAATCCGTGAAATATACACCGCTGTTTGACATAACCCATTCTTATGCAGAATAATAAAAAAATTTGTTGCCTGGTTGTGGATGATGAGCCTCCGGCGCTGGACGTATTAAGAAAATATATCGCTTTGATCCCATCGGTTACATTAGCCGGCACTTGTAACAATGCAGTCGAAGCTTTGCACATGCTGCAGGCACAAAATATTGACCTGCTCTTCCTGGATATTCAGATGCCGCAAATCTTAGGAACCGATTTTGTCCGCACCTTAAAAAAACCGCCTAAAGTTATTTTCACGACTGCTTACCGAAAATTTGCTGTAGAAGGATTTGAACTGGATGCCGTAGATTATCTGCTAAAACCTATTTCTTTCGAGCGATTTCTCAAAGCGATCAATAAAGTGATGGATGTTTCGCTGCAAAATGCCGATGGCAAGGAAATACTTGCTGAAAGGCATAAAGGGATTGCCGATTCATTTATTCATTTCCGTTCAAACAGGAAAATGTTAAAAATCGCATTGGACGACATCCTCTATATCGAAAGTTTAAAAGACTATATCAAGGTCGTTACCAAAACAAAAACGATCATCACTAAACAATCCATCTCTTCTCTCGAGGAAAACCTTCCTGGAAATAGTTTTATTCGCATTCACCGGTCTTATATCGTGGCACTCGATAAAATTGAATCCTACACCAGCGAATTGGTAGAAATAGCCAAACAGGAATTACCGATCAGTCGTATGTACCGGCACGAAGTGGAAAAAACATTGAAATCCTGATGAAGAAGCCGCGCCCGGAGAATACCCAATTTCAGGGATACAATGCCTGTAAAAAATTTATACCTTAGAGCCATGCGGAATAAATTGCTGTTTTTCTCGTTGGTCATTCTCACCTTTTTTCTGGCAGCGGCTTTCCGTTTAGTCACGTCCAACCGTTTAGTTACATCCAACCGTTTAATCACATCCAACCGCGACGTGGATTATCGCACCACCCCTTACCGGACTGCGATCGATCGCTCCGTCATCAGCTGCAGGGTCCTTTCCGCCGACCAGCCGGAACTGACCGATATTCCACCCCTGACCGGGTGGGGCCACCACCGGTGGAAGATCACCACAACCTCCGACAGCGCGCAGTTCTATTTCGACCAGGGCATCAATATGTATTACGCCTTTCATACACTGGAGGCCCGGGCCTCCTTCACCAAGGCGATCCGCTTCGACACGGCCTGTGCAATGGCCTGGTACGGGAAGGCTTTAGCCTTGGGCCCGACCATCAACTTCGGCAATGGATTTCGCGCAGAATATGCGGCCTGGGAAGCCGCACAAACCGGTAAAAAACTCGGGACCTCCTGCACCCCGCTGGAAAAAGACCTCATCAACGCGATGACCCGGCGTTATTCCGCTGATACGGCTGCCGATCTTAGCGGCCTCCAGGTGAACTACTCCGCTGCCATGAAGTCCCTGGCAGAGACCTACTCCCGGAATGCCGATGTCGTCGCCTTGTATGCCGACGCGCTTATGCTCGAACATCCATGGGACCTGTATGACACCGCCCTGCAGGCCCGGCCCTGGACGCCGGAGATCCGCAGGACCCTGGAAAAAGCTCTGGCGATCGACTCCCGTCACCCGGGCGCACTGCACTTCATGATCCACACCGTCGAAGGCTCCCTGCAACCTGAAGATGGCATAAACAGCGCCG
>Ga0193716_1000356_pt1 | contig 28678 bp, 60 predicted proteins | sample U2c1metaG_FD_145901 | JGI IMG/M metagenome (GOLD analysis project Ga0193716, IMG submission 145901) | Soil microbial communities from a riparian zone of the East river system, Colorado, United States - U2c1 | ecosystem: Environmental > Terrestrial > Soil > Riparian zone | place: USA: East River...
GGCAGGACATCGTCGCAATCATGTAGTCAACCTCGTCCTCGGTTGATAGGCCGTCCAAGCCATGCCCGACGATGTCCTGCCACGCTTTGCGTGCTGCCTGAAGTTCTCCAAACAACTGGTACAACTCACGGCGTGAGGTCTTCATCAGTACGGAGGAAGCTCATCGTCAGGCTCATCCACAGGCGGAGCAACGGGCTTTGGTGCTGCCTTCGGAGCCGGATGCAGGATGTTCAAGAACGACCGCACGAGAGCAGCTACGGACTTGCCAGGATCAAGCTCTGCGCCGGCATTGATCTGAGCTGCCACGATGCGGGAGGCACTGGCGATGCTCGACTGGATTTCTATGGAGGCTTGGCGTGGGTCGCTGTAACTCGGGGCGGGGTTGCCCACGTTACCGCTGCCTGCCGGAAGCGCTGCCTTTTCGCCCGTCACCTTGAAGGACTTCGGATCGGCATCGATGTAGCCACGATCGTTGGTCTCTGCGGTGAACGTAACGATGTCACCGACAGCAGCCTTCGGAGGGTTGAAGCCGAAGCCGTACTTCTTGCCATCAACTACGATGGTGTAGAGCTTCCAGTCTTTGCCGTTCTTGTTGCCGGAGCGGAATGTAAATTCGTCGAACCGGCCCTTGATTGTTTCACTCACTTGTCGCTTGTCTCCTGTTGGTTATCGCTGTCGCTGTTTAGTATCGGTGTCGCTGTCACGCTGTTGCTTGTAAAGGGTGGAGCTGGGCCGGTGCTGATCTCCGGCTTTGTGGCTTCTCGCCACATTCATTCGCCTTCGCGAACTTCAACGCGCATCAGCCTGCGCATTCCAGCTCCGTAGACTCTAGTCAGTCCCGCCGTACCGATGCGCTTCGCCCCGCATCCACTCCTCAATGAAGTCCATTGTTAGAGCGTTTGCGGCTATGTCGCTGCGCTCCTTCTCTCTTTCTTCACGACTGCGGACATCCGAAGGAGCCACCAAAATCTCATCAATCTGATCTCTTGTAGCCGGTCGTCTCACTGCATGGAGCCGATAGACGTAAGTAAGCTCATCCCTCCCTGCATCCTCCGCCATAGCCAGTGCAGTTTCCTCGGACACTATTTGATCCGTAGAGGGACACAGGCTAATGGGGCGGTTCCAGTCGGAGGCAGAGAGGAGTACGTAGTGAGTTTTGATGGTGTTAGCTCTCCGATGTTTTCAGTGCTTGTTCCAATGGGATCGGCTTGTAGCCTGTCTGTTCCGCACTCACGCACACGTATCGCGGATCATCAAACCACTCCTCGTCTCGTCCGTAGTGCTGTACCGCACGATCATGGAGGTGCCCGTGGATGTTCAACTTGAATCTGACCAGCTCTGTCGGGTGAACTGGGATGTGGCTCAGAATGGCCCTCTCCAACACTGTGTAGGCCCGAATGTCCCTGAAGTACGGCGTGTATTCCTCCAATCGAAAGACATCGTGGTTGCCCTTGATCAGCACCTTGTCGCCGTTCAGGCGCCCCGCTGTGGGCAGCGCCTTGCGGTTGATACAGAAGTCGCCGAGAACGTACACCTTGTCCTTCGGCCCCACCGTGGCGTTCCAGAGAGCGACCATAGCCTCGTCCATCTCCTCGGTAGTGTCCCAAGGACGGAGCTTGGAGCCATCGTCCCGAAGGAAGCGGCATACGCCCTTGTGTCCGAAGTGAGTGTCTGCGATAACGAAATCGGTCACTTCAAATCCGCCCAGGTCTGTCCCACTTTCCCTTCCGACAGCAGGGGCACCTTCATCTTGAAGTACTCCCCCGCCCTCTTGATCGACTCACAGCCGATCTCTAGTATCTGTTCAGCTATCTCTGGGTCGCATTCGTACACATACTCGTCGTGCATCATGAGGACCCGTCTTGCGTAGAACTGTCCAACTCTGTAACCAGTATAGCACTGTTCAACTGTAGAATCAAGGATTATTCCGCCTAGCTGGCGGTCCATCCAAGCTGCCGAGAAGTCCATCACTACCGAGCCCGTGGACTGGATGAGCAGGTTGACCAGGCTGTGGCGGGCTCTGGACCACACCTTGCGGCCGTCTATACCCACGATGTACTTCTTACCGTTTGCTTCCCAGTGACAGCCTAGCGCCTCGTCTAGGTCCTTCAGGGGCTTGTTCAGGTCCCAATAGTCTTGGTGTCGCTTCGCTGCTTCCGATTGTGAACACTTGATCGTGCCAGCCAGCTTCTTGACGCCGCAGAAGTACCCGAGGGCGTACGTGCCATTCTTGGCAATGCTGCGGTCAATGCCCCAGAGGTCTGCGTTTTCCTGATGTGGGTCGAAGCCTTCGGAAAGAATCTTTTCAGCGTAAGCGCCCCCGTCGTATGAGTAGGTGAAGTGCCCCTTCAGCCTGTCCTCAAGGCTCGAAGCATCGAACCCCACCAGCACCTTCCCCGGAGCTGCTTTGAACAGCTCCCGCATCTCCTTCCCTAGTAGGACGTGCTCCTTGTTCTTCGGGATGTTTGCTACTACAGAATGCTTCTGTCTGAATGTCGGCGTGATACCCGCTGACGCTGCTGACAATCGGCCGTCGAACTCCAAGCGTCTGTTACCAAGCCACCCTTCCAGCACTGACAGCCGGTTCCGATAGGACAGCCACTTCACCACTTGCTTGATCAGATCGCCCTGCATCGAGAGCAGGTTCGGGCATATCTTCCCGTTCTCCTGCATCTTTGGTGACGACTTGATCGGCTCCTTCGTCTTCGGATCGCGCAGCGGCTTCCCGTCCTCTCCTCGCTCGAAGTTCCACAGCGTGCTTTCCCAGCCCTCGGCCACCAGCCAGCTCTTGATGTCGTCCTGGTTCCCCAGCTTCATCGGCATGGTGGCAGGAAGCTCCTTGCCGCCTTCTATGCGGTGGAACGTGCCATCTAGCCAAAGAATCTGGTTGTCGTTGCAAGCCTCTACTCCGTGCTTCTGTAGCCATTTTAGGAACACTTCGGAGTAGGAGCCATCCTTCTTAAACGGCCGTGCTGGGATTGTGTATTGGTGGCGCTCCGCTGATTTCAATTTCCGTGGCGGAAGCTGGGGTTCACACTCTGCTTCCAACCTCGTCTGTTCCTTTCTGATGTACTCCGTCAGTTCTCTCGCCTTCTCAATGTCGAACCGCACCCCGCACAACTCCTGAGCTGCCTGCAAATAACTGCACCGATGAGCAAGGCGGAGTGCTTTGTCCCACGAAATTTCCATCTTCTACGGTTTGAGAGTTGGCAGTGGCATCCAAGCTTCTGCTCGCCAACCATCTTCTATTCCGTGCCAATACCCGTTGCTCACGCCGCTCCATCTGCAATCTGTGAAACGGCGGTATATGAAATCGTCCTCCCGAGTCCTCCAAGCCTTAGCAAGAATGTCGATCTTTGTGTCTCCGGACCCACGCGGGGCCGTGCTCATCGGCTGCCATACACTACTCATCCGAAGGAGAATCCAAACGCTGCCTTTCGACTACATCCGCCGCATACGCTCCAATGACGTACTTGCAGGGTTTGTCTTTGATGGCTAGCCAGAGGACGTGCTTAAGCTCGTCGTGTGTGAGGTCTTCCAGCATCAGGTCTACGTCTTCTTCCCATGCGTTTAGAAGATCGAGGGATGCATCATCTTCAAAGGGGGGATCAAGACAAGGCTGTACTTTTAGCATTTGGGTGTCGCTCCGCTGTTTAGAATGGACGAAGGCAGGAATAGATCGAGCATCCCGCAAGGAAAATCGTGAGCACGCTCAGTGGAACCGAGACTTGATCTTTGAACTTCATGCCCCCTGCCAGAGAGGCCACGATTAAGAATGCTCCGGGGACAATGCCCAGCCCCGAGATGAGCTCATCAAGTGTCACTGTGCATCCTCCGCATGAGGCGGAGCCGAAGCCACCAAAACACACTCCACTATGTAGACAGTGCGATCAGCCATGAGGTCTCGGAAGTCGTGGAAGTTCTCCTTCGCTTCACTCAGCGCTTCTTCCTTGGTCTTTCTCCACTGACCGTAGTCAGAAGAAGACGGCTCCCACCAAGTAAAGCGATATTCTTGGGAGGGATCGGAGGCGTAGGATTCAGCGGATGTATTCGGTAGCTCGCCTGCCGGCGATGTGTCGCGCCCTTGGCGCTCTTCCTGCGGTCGCTGGACAAGCGCGTCCCGCCAGTGCGGCACCATGACAGCGTCATCGGCTCCGCTGCTCACCACGAGATACAGCCCATTGCGACGCCACCGCCGCCCAACGTCGTACGCAGTGGGCTTAATGGCGAAGAGCATCTCTGCACCATCCTGGTCTACTGCATACCACTCAGCCCACGAAGGGGCGCGTTCCCAGATACTGTTCATCTCTGTCTCCTGTACGTGTACACTTGTTGCTTGTCTAAGGAGGTCCTATGGACAACTCCCTACGTGTCTATCCCGTTGCCACCTACGAGGCTGGCCCCATGCTCCGTCTCGGCCTCTTCTGCCTGCGCTTCCACTACTGGGCTACTCCAGAATCCAAGCCCACAGTAGGAAGGCGTTACACCATGACGCCTGCTCAGATGAGAACGCTTGCCAAGCAGATGCTCGAAGACGCAGACATGCTGGAAGCTAGGAAGGCTGGCTAGCGGCCCTTGGCCCACCACTGCGGAGAACCACGCAGCGCCTGCGAGAGCTGCGCCATGCCGAGGTGCTCGGGGAAGAAGCCGACCTTCTCCTGACGCAGGGCGTTCCTGTAGACAGCCGCTTGCGGGCCGGTGCTCTGTGCTAGCCAAGTCTTGAGTGTTCGTGCCCACCCAGCCGAAACGGGCTTGAGCTTTTCTTTGCGTGCAGGCTGTTGCTGGTTGCGGTTGTTCAATTGATGTCTCCTGTTAGGTGTTTCGTTGTTCCTTGATCAGCGCCTTGTAGACTTCGTGTGTCAGCAAAACGTCGTTCTCGCAATACCGTCGCATGTCGTCGCTATACGCGGTGAAGTCCTTGTGATCGAGCTTCGGAAAGCCCAGTACCTCTCCCCATTTTTCTAGCGAATGAGCCCCGCCGTTCCTGTCGGCGTGTTGGTAGCGGCTGAGAACCAAGCAGTCTGTGATCTTCACTGGCCGTCCGTTGAATGTGTCCGGGCCAATTGCGAAGGGCAGATTCCAAAGTAGCCACAGCACGTAATGGTCGAAGCCGACGCCATTAAAGGAAATCAGATGCGTCCATTGCTCGCTGTCTCTGACAAACTCTTCTCGTTCCGTGTATGTCTTGATGTTGCCTGTTGCTGTCTCTAGAACGCTTATGCAATGTATCTTTGACGTATAGGGAAGGAGATCATCGGTTTCACAATCCCAAACTATCTCCAAGCGCAGCCTCCGCTTTCCGTTTTGACCACCACGCCTTCGAGCGCACGGATTGCTGCGCCTTGAACTCGTCCGTATGTCGCATTCCGAGGGACGGTTTTTTGCCGGCTCTTGCCACACACAATCTTGCACGATGTTCTGCGGAGAGGCTTTTACCTTTATGGGAGATGGATATCTTCTTCCTACTTTCTTCGCTCACCTCGTGACCCATACGCTTTGCCGACATCTTTGCTCTCGCCTCTGGCGTCCATTGTTTATGGTTCATCCTGGACTTAGACATACGCTGCAATGTCTCGGGAGAATGTTTCCTCCCCAGCATCGGCGAATGAGCAGAAGGACTCACGTTATACCCACGGGCAACGGCCGTGCCCAACTGTGTCAAATGAAACTGCTCCCGATCAAGGCGCTCTTCTCTCAAGCATTCTTCTATTACCTCAAAAGCGAACGCCAACTCTCCATATTCGTCCCATGCCTTTTGTAATTTTCTACTGTGGTGTTTACATCGCCTGAGCGCAGACAGATGACAACGTTTGCGATGTTCAAAGTTCACTGCTGAGCCTATGTATTTATCGTCATTGACCGTGTTTCTAATTTGATACACGCAACAAACTGCGGAGACCATTAGTAGTCAACCTCGACCGGCTCCAGCGCCCCCTTGTCTGTGTTGTAGAGAAGATAATCCCCCAGTCCGATCGTCCCTTCTTCCCTGTTCTTAAAGATGCGTGTTCGAGTCAACGGCCTCGCTGTGTCGTCTGCGGGGTCGGTGATCTGCCGCTCGATGCCGATGATGTTTGAAACCAAATGCTCAAGACCTCCGCTACCTCGGCCGTCCTGATAGGTCAGAAGCTCCCAATACGGGTACTTCGTCACGCCAGCCTTGTCACGATCTCGGGTCTTGCGGTTGATATGGACGACGAGGATTAGGTGGATGTCTGTGTCCTCAACGAACTTCGCCAGCTTCGTCATGAGCTGGTCGATCGCCTTTCGTTCGTCTTTCTCGTCGCGGCTGGAGATGACGTAGCTCATGTGGTCGAGCACGCCTGTCTTACATCCCTTGACCTTGACGAAGAACGCCAGCTTGTTGAGAAGAGATTCGTCGGTGAGGAGGGACTTCGCATTCGTCAACAGTTCCAGCCTGCTAAGAAGGTTGGTGTTGGCGTCCTCTACGACCTCGCGGGGAATGATGGTTGGGTCGCGACGGAAACGATTGAGCGCGACGCCACCGTGAAGCGCGATGATCCCTTGCCGGGTCTTCTTCTTTCCTTCCTCCAAGAAAATGTTGAACACCGGTTCAGACTGTTTGGTCAGTAAGTCGTACGTGACTTGGCGGCAGGCAGTCGTCTTGCCTGTGCCTGTTGGCGCCAGCAACAGAGTGATCTCTCCGCCTCTAAGGCCTTGTAGCTTCTTCATCGTGTTCGGGAGAAAATCGATGAACACCCCTTTCTTGTTCGGGATGAGCAACTCTCCGATGTCGTCAACCCTGCCGTTCTCGACAGCCTCGGGCGAGTAGTCTTTCGCACCCAAGAGACAGCTCCACCAACCCTCAACGTCTCCGGCTTCCAGATACTTGCCAGTATCTTTCCGCTTGAGCGTCATGATTTTGACTTCGCACTGCGAGACTAGGTGCTCTGCGAGAGCCTTCGTGGTAGCCATGCCCGGGCCGTCGTTGTCCAAGCAGATGACCACGAGCTTGTGCGAGGTGAAGAACTCCAGCTCCTTGCGAGTAGTGGCGTCCAGCTCGCCGGCTTCATTAGCCCCGTTGGGGAGACTGGCGACGTTGTAGTTCTTCCCTTTTTGACGCAGCATTTCCCACGCCGACATTGCGTCGATCTCTCCTTCAAACACTAGGAGCATCTTGGCGTTGGGTTTGCACTGCTGGGAACCGAAGAGGCCCTTGATCTTCCCAACCACGGAGAACTCTTTCGGCAGGCGGCGCTTCTTATACCCGACAATCTCTCCTTCACTGGAGTAGTAGGGGTAGAAGTGGTCAGTGATTTCCTGAGCTGTCTCTTCATCGACAGCAACGCGCACACCAAATCTACGGCAAGTCTCTTCCGATATGCCGCGATCTTCCAAGGCACGGAATGGGTACTTCTTGATCGCAGATAGTTCTAGACCGCTGTCATTCTTCATTCTGTTCCGTGTTGTGGGTGTTGCTTGTAGCGGGTAGTACTTGTTGCACTTGTGGCACATGCCGCCGCGTTCATCGGCGAACACGTTTAGATTGTCACCAGCCGTGTCCTCTCCCCGCTCAGCACAGCCGGGGCACTGCGTCTTCCGCACCCGTTAGACGCCCTGTACGCTTTTGGGTGTCTCTTCGATGTTTATCGCGGGGTTCTGGAAGCCGGCCCAAAACTTGCGAGTGCACCCATCCCAGGCCGAACCGGCGAGGTCTATATCTATACAGTCGCTATCACCATCACAGTATTGGAAGTGCCCTTCTAACATCTCCAGAAACGTCGGAGAATGGCCGCGCAGAACCTCGACGGCATAGGCGACACGATCCCAGAATGTTGCTTTGTACGGTGCCTCATCGCTGTTTCTTGTCACGTAGAAGTCTCCAATCAGTGTAACGTTGCACTCGTATGTTTGACGGCAGTACTGCGACTACACACCGGAACAGTCTCAGTTGCTAAGTCGGTTAGGGCGCTCACAATTAATCGCGCCATCGATTCGGCAGGAGTCGGACTGTTCAGGTCTGGAGTGCTGTCGGTCTCGGTCTTGAGTTCTACTTCGCCACTGGCCGTATCTTTAAGTGTGAATGTGAGGGTCGTCATCACTCGGCCTTCTGAATAGCATCGCCGCTTTCTTGCGCGGCTTTAGTCGCCCTGTTCATCCGTCTCTCCCTTCGACTGACCATTGATTGAAGCCGCTCCCTGAACGCACCCGCAGCACGCGGGGAATAGACAAGAAGCGCCCCTATGATGCTCAGAGCCAACACCTCCAGCCCGAAGCAATACCGGCTATTGAAAGCCGTGGAGTCCTCTTGCGTAAATCGTGCCAAATCTTCACATCCAGCGGCACTTTCTGTCATCTTTACATCACACACTGTTCCATCTTTGGACAAAGTAGCCGTAGGCTGTCTCACGTTCAGCGACGGATCAGTAGCCAATCACAGATACGAAGGTATCTGCGGCAGAGAGGAAGCTCACGTGATCTTCACGGTGGTCGTTGTAGCCGAGCCGTTCTTCTTCCGAGGCATTCAGCGACAGCGACACCCCTAAGCCGTAAGCAACAAAGCCTTTGAGATGGGGATTGGTATTGCAGGAGGGGGAGGTCATTCGAGGACCTCGCGGAACTTGCGGGGGTAGAGCATCCCAGCATCGCCGGTGTACCAAACGCCGCTATCACCCGGCAGCGCGAACGAGGAAATGAATACTTCACGGGGAACGGGCTTGATGCGCCATTCCCACTTGCTGTTTTTGAAGTCTGGAGTGAATGTGTGATCGAAATCTTCCCAGTCCTTCCCGTCATAGCGGAGCTGCAACTCCGATCCTCGCGAGTAGGCTTCGATTGCAACCTGATTACGGATGACGGTTTTCGCTTCGTCTCTTGTCATGTGTCGTTTCCTGTATGGGATGTCGCTTGTTTCTTGCTCATCAATTTCCCCGCCTGCTCAGTTTCCGCTGCGGTAGACTGGCCCTGTATGGAGCCCGATTGATGAGTACGGATGTCGCTCAAACGTTGATGTGACGCCGTTTCTCCCTAAGACTCAAAATCCAGTTCTGGCAACAGAGTGCGAGTTCGATTCTCGCCTTCGGCACAAGCACTTACAGAGTTTCTTGGCGCCGGACTTGCTCATCAATTCTGGGCTTGCTCAACAATTATCGCGTTGCAGTGACTTTCGTACCGATGCGGTTGCGCACATAGCCCTCGGTCGTGGCGACAGTAGTGTGGCCCAATTGTTTCTGCGCTTGGCGGATGTCCCCGCTCTCTGTCTTGTCTGTTGCAGCCTTCGCACGAAGGTCTCGGAACTGAAAGGCAGCAGGATCAATCCCAGCAGCCTCTCGGGCCCTCACAAACGCATCCTGAAGACGCCCCAGTGTCAGCGGCTTGCCCTTGTCATCCACTACTAAGCGGGTTGTGTCAGCGGCGTAATCGCGCTTCCTGTTCCTGATACGTTCGATCAATCCGGCCAGCGCATCAGACAGAGCAATGCGGAGCTTCTCTCCGGTCTTCCGCTGCTCCACTTGCAGAGCACCGTCTTTGATATGAGTCTCTTCCATCTTCAGTACGTCCGAAGGTCTCTGACCGGTCAGATACGCCAGGTCCATCGCATCTCTGAGAGGCTGCCCGGCTTTCGCCAGAACAGCCTCAACCATCGAATCTTCTATGTAGACCGTCCTGCCCGCCTTTACGCCGTCGATGCCCGTACAAGGATTTGCTAGGGACGTGTATCCCGCTTCCTCACGAGCCCAGTTCCATATGTGGGACAGCAGAGCCTTCTCTCGCGTAGCTCGTACGTGTCGTGGTGCTCTCCACCGCATGTACTGACGAACATCTTGCGGGGTGATGGCCTCAAAGGGACACGGTGGGTCGTTGAAGAACGCGAGCAGCTTTGCCAGTTCCAGCTTGTTGCCGACCTGAGTAGCAGGCGCCTTGGTCGGTATCACTCTCGCTCGATACTGCTCGGCCACGTAGGCGAACATGATCAACTCGCGAGGCTTCTCGGCTCCAGTGCCTTCAAACTCAGCCCACTTCCGTATAGCCAACCCGTAGTCAGCGCCAAGAGGTACGTGCTTTCGTGGCGAACCGCCTGCATCGTAGTAGTAGTAGACCCTGCCAGACGACCACGTACGCACCACGAGTCGGCGAATAGCGTTTGGTTTAGTCGGTCTACGTCCCATGCCTAGGCTGCCTTATTGGATTTCCAGGTTTTGGTTATCGCTGTCGCTGTTTGTGATCCGTCGATGGCTGACCATGTGACCACGGGCCAGCCGAAGCCATCAACGTAGTGCCTGATACCGTTACGCACGAAGAACTCAATCTGCTTCTTCCGAAAAGGTGTGCGCGTCATCGCTGCAATGTCTTCTCGGGACAGAAACTGAGCACTCATGCCGCGGCTTCCAAGCGGGCGCTCTCAACCAACAGAGGCACGATGTCATCATTGTCGGACTCTGACATCCATGCCGTCGCAAGCAACGGGTGCAGTGCCGATCCACGCCACCATGTGAATCCGAACTTGTCCAGAATGACCAGCGTCAACGTCTCGTTCTTGCCGGCCAGGTTGCAGGCCAAGGCGGAGTAGCGCCGCGCTTTCTCCAAACTGATGGATTTCCGATTGACTACCTCAATTGCTACAACCCCGTCTGCCGTCTTCTGATGGAAGTCGGGTCGGAAGCCAATTGGAAATACGTCGTCGCCCGAGAGTTCACGGATGCACTGTGAGAACCCTTTTCGCTTTGCCTCTGCAAACTCCCCGACCATTTTGGGCAGCACTTCCACCGGCCGCTTCCTATTCTTCGGTGTCGGGCCTAGCTTGAAGTGCTTCTTCGCGACCTGCGTTGCCTTCTCCAGATCGCCGGTGCCGCAGCTCTTACGCACCTTCTGACCCTTGGCACGCCATTCCAAATACCAGTTCGGAGAGACGCTCCTTTTGACCAGCGAGAACCGATCTGTGAGCCTAACTCGTGAGCTTTGTGTTTCCTGTAGCACGTTGCAATTCCCCTTGTAGCTTTGTTACTTGTTCATTTAACAGTGTAAGGTCGTGCTTATCTCTTTCCATTCTATCAGTTGAGTAGAAGTAGTGCAACACTAGATATATGAATAGAGCTAAAAGGCAGATTAGTATTCCTATAGTACCAGGGTCCATTTTGGTAGCTCCCTACGCGGCTGCGCCGCTCTCGGGATGAGCAGCACGTAGGGCTGATTTTACCACCGATCCTGCGCATCGAAGAGACACCAAAGAGCTACTTAGCCCTGCCCTTGTCCCATTGCTCTGCTGCCTTCAGGCCCTTAAGCCACTCATTCGCTTCCTCTGAGTCTGCCGGATAGGGATTGATCCTCTCCTGATCCGAGAAGAAGTAGAAGTCATAGCCCTCGTTGTACGCTTTGCTCTGATTCACTTAGTCCTCCTCGGGACATTCGCCAGGTCGCGGTGTGGAGGTGTCGGGGTGGAGTGCGGCTTCCAACATCGCCCGCGCTTCCGGTATTGCACGTCGCCAGTGCTTCCGATGTTCCAGCGCTGCATCGAGAGATCGGCAACTCTGAGACTCTTTGTCGTAGATGAACATTGCCAATCTTTCGACTCTCGCGTCTGTCACACCAGCATCCGCCTCCAACGCGCTGACCCTCGCGGTTAGTTGACGGATCACGTCTGCTGCTTCGTGCACTCGGTCATGGAACTTACTTTTCGGGTCAGAGCCGCAGTACGCATCCAAGTAGTTCGCCAGTTCCAAGGGAGTGCGACCATCAACCAGCCTTTCCCTCTCGCTCGCATCCATCAGGCGTCTCCGGTTGGTGGTGGCGGGAGTGGTTGCCAGTGGGTTGGTGTGCAGCACGGGTTTCCCCAATGATTCGCCCAGGGCTTCGCGCGGCCTGTCTTATGGTGACTCAAGTCGCGCTTATAACCGGCTGACACTCCGAGCACTCCGGGCCAATAGGTGATCACCTATTGTCCGGTAGGCGCACTCTCAATATCCCGCCACCCGCCAGATCGCAGCATCTGAAACTCAGCCTCGATAGCGCGCTGCTCATGTTCCGGCAGGGACGCGATGTACTGTTCAAGATTCACTCCCCATCCCCCCTCTGCAATCACAGGCTGCGGATCGCACCCCGGTAAGACCGTTCCTACGGCGAGATACTCCGGGACCGTGCAATCCTTGTGGCCGTTGCGGGCTTCGTCATCCGTTCGTAAGGCGGTGCTACGTGCCCAGTTGATAAGGTCATCGACCGTTGCGCGTGGCGATTCGTAATAGTCCGGACGAAGTTTCCCAGCGATCATGAGATGACCGATAACCACTTCCTGCCACATGCCTAATGCCTCACACCTTGCCCGCAGCTCGGCGAGCTCACGCCGCAGTGCCAAATTCTCTCGCGCCTGCTCCGCGATGATTTGCCGATCCCGCTCAGCCGTGTCGGTGGTCATGGCTGCGGCTCCCATCCGACTACATGGTCAATTTGACCGGCATCGGCGACTGAGAAAACAGTCACCTTGTGGTAGGTGCTTTCAACAATCGCTATCGCTTCCCCAAGGGATTTTGCAATCACGCCCACCACCTCTCCGCGTGACCAGTTCTTGTCCTTGTCGTAGACAAACTGAATGCGCAACCGCCAGTGTCGGAACTTACCAATGGTATGCATCACCCCTCCCCACGCGACTCTGCGCTGGTGGGCGGAGGGGGTGCTGCGGCGATCATCGTTCGGTAAATGTGCTTGACCGTCTCGAAACCGGTACGCATGTCATCAGCGTCTACACCAGCATTGACCTGCACAACAGTCGGCTCCCTCGGCACCACCACACACTCCGCAGGTACGGCGGCTGGTTGTGCGGCTGTGGGTGGCTGGGAGGAACGGGCGCGTTCTGCTAGCACACGCTCAGCTAATCGTTGGATGCGTTCCACTCCGGTTCCTGTTTCATGGTCCGGCCAATCCGCATCACGAATCTCTACCAAGCACATAATTAGTTCATCCGTCACCGCCTGCGCTGGTTGTGCATCGGCCTCTCCAACATCGTCATACGCCCATGCGTCAGGATGGCAATCAGGGCACGGATATCCGGGGCAAACGTGTGCATCGGACGGGGCGGAGAGGGCGGCTAGAACTTCGACCAATGCCTGCCGCGATACGCCGACTTCTACACCTTCGAGGTCAAGCTGCCGCTGGTGATTCGTAAGTGCATCAATCGCACGCGGATCAATGCCACCAACCCCGCTTGCGGGCGCAACGGCAGGTGCGGCGGCGGGGAGGGATTCGAGGGCGGCTTTGGCTACCTTCTCAGCCTCCCAAATCATGGCGTCCCATATCGGGCGAATTTCACCTTCCATGCGGACAGCATTGTTGCTCTCAGGAAACATGTCGCGAACCGGAGCGTAATATCCAGCGCTTAGAATTTCGTGCGTGGCCTTACGCGGAACGATCACATACTCATCCCCAATCCGGCGATCACCTGCGGAGGGGTGGTGGTGTTCCGCTCCCGCGCGATGCCACATCTCGGCCGACTTCACGACGACATGGCCGGAAATTTCGATCCCAATTCCGCCGGCCAGCGTAACGAAGACTCGATACCCGTCTCCATGCCATACGGTCTTGTCGGTGTTGGCTTTGCCGATCATGACTTCACCCCATCGTCGGCGTGTCCGCTACGGGCTGGGGGATGGGCGTTGCGAGCAGTGCAGATTGCGTGCGCGACTTCCGAATCTTCGGCCGATGCGACAACGTAACCATTGGCGTTGATGGTGAACTCGCTGCGACGCTCGTCATACTGGAATGACCACGGCGCTTTGTACTGCGCGGGGACGTGAGCCCATATATCAATGACCGCCTGCTCGGGCTTGGCGGCCGGGAGTGATTTGAGGACGCACTTGATATAGTCCCACGCATGCGGATCAGCATAGAACGGCTCGCCGACATCACCGCAGGCCGCTCGGCATTCCTCCATTCTCGCGACCGCTCGACACAAAGAAGCATCCTCAGCGGCCGCTTCCTTCAACGCAACATATTCCGCCCACGGAATGTTGACCCGCTCATTTGGCAATGCAGATACACCGCCCAACGTCACCCGCCCCGCACCCTGTTCGCGGGATTGGGAGAGGGCTTCGAGACGATCGGCTATGTGCGTGTAGGCATCGCCGATCGGTGCCGATGATCCCAATCGACGTGCCTGTCGCGCTTCCTCACGCAACTCCGAAACAATCGCAGAAATAGTGGCGACTTCGGTTGTCATGGCTGATCCTTGGCGAGTTCGGCGAGTAGTGCATCGGCAAACTGAACTGCGGTCTGCGCGCATGTACGCGGATATTCAGGACCGTCGACGCCGGTCACGAACCCCTGCATCGCCATTGCAGCGAACAACTCGCGCTTAGTCAGGCCGAACTGGCCGGGCCCGACGTTCGATGCGTAGGCTCCTTGGTTGCCGAGAGTCTTAGCGTCCATTTCCCGCCTCCTCCCCCGAACCGCGCGGATCGCGGGCGATGGCTACTGGCACCATCGCGCTTATTGATTGGAGTGCAGCCAGCATTCTTGGCGGCAACGGTTTGAATGCGCTGTCGTAAGCATCAGCAGCTTTTTCTGCATCTTCAATAGTCACAGGTCGATAATCCTTCGCATCCCTCAACGCGGTTTCGGCGAGGGGTGTGCGGGCAAGGTCGTACTCCAGAATCGCATCGACAATCAGGCGCTTTGTATCGTTGCGCTCGGCGTCGCTGTCCTCATCGAAGGAGGTGCGATTCAAAATCGTGTTTGCGGCCTCCTCCATTAATAGGTGATCGCTGCGCTTGCAGCGGGTATTCCACGTTGACTGCGGGTTTATGAAATCGTCATCGCTGAACACTACCCCGCACACAAAGCAGCCGACATGGTATGGAGGAACGTGTTGTCCACCGCTCCCAACTTCATCCGGCTTTAGCTTGGCCGCGCCGCCACAAAACGGACATGGTAAAAGTTCGATCGGCACTGCGTTCCCAGCGGGCGTGTTCAAGCTGCTCTCCCAAGTCGTTGTAGGTAGTTCGCCTCGAACATGGCTTGCGCGAATCCTGGTGGCGTTGCACTGCGCAGGTTCGCCCGCTCCTCGCTCGGCGGCATGGTGTGTATGCGGGTGTCCGTGGGATCGATCCGTTGCTTCTGCGGCATGACGAGTCCGTTGCCGGTCCACAGGCACGTCTTCTTCGGATAGGTGTCGCCCTCTCCGCCCGGGTATCCGGCGTAGTCGCAGGGATCGAACGTGTGATCCGCCTTGCGCCAGTAGGTGGAGATCGTGCTGACCGGGTTCTCGATGAAGTAGGGGACGCCGAGCGTTTCCAGGATGTCCGCGGAATGGGCGAACAGTTCGATGGCCTCAGCCAGCGCGAACAGCCCCTTGCCCTTGAACCAGCGCGCGCCAGAGACTGCCAGATCGGTGCATGGTGTAAACGCGCAGCCGAATACCCAATCGCGCTGTGGCGCTCTCCAGCGGCGTATGTCGGCACCCACGCGGATGACGTTGCCAACCCGTGCCTCACCCTTCGGATGCTGCGAGTCAACCGACCAGCACTCCACGCCGGCATCAGCCCAAGGCTTAGCCATCGTGTCGGTCAGGTTGAACAGGAACAGCGCGGATTTCACAATCTCATTCCCTCTCTCATCGTGACAGTGGCGCGGGGGTTAGGCGGATGCTTTGGCGAGGGCTGCGCATACGGCGTGCCAATCGCTCGTAGGAATGCGACCGCCGGCCTCTACCGCAGCTGCTAATCCGCGCAGCGCCGCAACAAGATCGTCATGCGCATTGCAGGCGCGAACGATGAAGTCGCGCGTCTCTTCCCAATTCGGGCAATTACTCACTTGCATCGTGCAGATGTTGTCGAAGGTCGGCCGATCAGCCCGAATCACTGTGCCAAAGGTTGTCCACGGCGTCTGCGTATGCATGCCCATCTCCAAAACCTCCAATGGTGTGAGTGGCGATTTGGGGGCGCTTACGCTGCGTACGATGACAACAGCAGGCCCCCGCGATTATCAATCCGAGTGGTTGAGCGTCAGGCCCATGTAGCAGCTAGGACCGGCGCAGCCGAGAGCATCGACAGGAACAGGCTGGTTGAACCTGACCATGATGTAGAACCTCTGACCCGGCACGAGCCTAAAGTCGAAGTTGGAGACGGGGCTGTGCATCAGCTTCGCTGCCACCCCACCAGGACCTACACGCATACGTGTCTTGCCCGCAGCAAAGTCGCCGAGATTGGCACTCACACAGCAATCAATGAACGGTCCCGGCATCGTCTCGCTGTGATAGAGCGACAACGACAGACTGGGAGGAATATCGAGAGGGACAACATCCGAAAAGCCAAACCATCCAGTCTTGGGAACGTTGTAGAACAGCGGATGGGAGCCCTGCGCATAAGGGAACGGCTGCAACGGGCTCGTAGCGTTGATACGCCCGAACACGGGCTTCATGTCCGTGGTGTCAACGTTGTTGACGTTCTGCCCGTTCCCGTAGTTGTACGAGAGGTTCAGGCGAGTGATGCGGCCAGGGGGGACAGGGGGCGGTGGGTCGCTGGGACAAGCTCCGGCTACGGAGTTGGTGACGCTCAGGAAAGCACCGGGAACAGAGCCTTGGACATTGCCACAGACTGTTACGCCGTCTACAGTGATGGTTCTACGGGATGTAGTTGTCATGAGGTGTTGCTTGTCTCCTTTTGTTAGCTCCCCTGTCGGGGATGAGTGCAGTCGAAAAGAAGACTGCGCGTGTTGCATGTAGCGTGTTCTGTGCAGTCTCTCCTGCTGTCACTAGTTGAACTGTTCTGTGCGCAATTCTCGTCGCTCGTCTAGTCGTCACGCTCGCTTGGAGGGTGTGGCGGTTAGCAACTTCCGCCGCTGTCTGTCTATGCAGCGCATTCCGAAGATTTCAGCTACTACGCTCCCGCGCCCTAGTTTCTTCGCACACCCGTAGAACTCAAATGGCCTCGTAGTCAACCAACTCTGCAATCTTCTGGAGGGTGCTATAATCTTTCACGCACCTAATCGCGTCTGCGATCTTCCCAGCGTGCGTGTTCACCCATTCATATCGATCGACTTCCTCCCGAGTAGCAAAGACGCCCCACGGCAACTCTCCCTTCTTCGGAAGTTTGGTGGTGTGATAGGACGGACCCATGATCCAAGATCGGGAAGTCTCGCCGATGATCTCTCGTTCTTGCCACTCGCGTTTGTGTTGTCGGCCAAGAGAAGCCCACACTTTGTCACCGACTTTCATAGCAGCGCTATCCCAAGCAGCGAAGCGCCTACTAAAACCAAGATACCTACCAACTGGTAGAGGAGTTTCATTGGGCTCCCTGCGGGATGAGCGAGACGGACAGGTCTATGTCAAGCGAAGAGCCGCTGTCTGTCTGCGCATCGCTGGAGACTCCCCCAGAGGCCGAATGCTTCGGCCGATCAGAACAGATGGAGTTGTACCACTTGCGCTCACGGTGGCCGAGTTCAATACGACACTCGCCGTCAACCTTACCAATAGCCAGCCTTGCTTCATAACAAACGCTGGCGATCCGTTGGTCATACTCGTCGCCCTTGCGGCGCGCGGCCTCAACACTGAAGATGAGTGAGTTTGCCTGTTCCAGCGCGGCTAACTGTTCACGCGGTGTCATTCGTGTCTCCCACTGTTTCTTGTTTCGGCCTGTACAGTATCTATCGCTCCGCTGCATAGCGTGGGCAACAGGAGGAAGTGATTCAAAGCTCCTAAGCTCTGTATCTTTGCTTTAATCATTTGATTTTAATAGGCTTTTAACATGGCTCTTAAAGAGCCTTAAGGAGTATTGTACCAAAGCCTACACAACCAGTATGACATGCTAGTGTTCTACTGTCAACTGTTGGTTTCTCTTCGATGAGTAGAATGAGAAGAGTGTCACAGTTCTATTTGGTAATCACTTCTGCTCATCTTTTTTCCTTGTGATAAGAGCCTCGCATACCGGACACCATTGGTACTGCGCGACACGCGCGGCAAGGGCACAAGCCGGACACGTTCCCAAATAGGCCAGTATGCCATCCCACGGCCCTTTCTTCACCTCAATAGCGTTTTCATTTCGACTCATGTGGCTCTCCGGCGTCGCGTCCTGAATGTCTCGTCTGTCCACGTTGCTTGTCTCCTGTTCTATGCATCAATCTATGCATCGTAAGAGCTATCCGACTGATCCTCTTGTGATTGTCCTTCACAGTCCCATTCAGCGTAGCGACAACCAAAAGCCCCAACACAGCGCCCTTCCATCACGAAGGCAAAGGCGCTGTAGTAGAACGTCTATTCGGTCACTCTACGTTTACGAGATGCTATCAATTCCTTCTCGGTGGGTTTCCGGAGCAGCTCGGCCCATGTATCAACACCTGCGTGAAGCCGATCTAGAACAATCGTCTCCTGAGTCCCTGCTTCCTTTGCTCTCCTTGTAACCTCCCCGCGAGTAACACTCTGCCCTGCCACGATGTAGTTCTGTTGTACCCTGAAAACCAGTACCCCCTCTTTGGATGACTTCAAAGAGACCTTCACGTTCAGGCGCTTGGCCTGCGCGTACACTTTCGTGGACACATCCTTGAGTTCCACGTTCTTAAGCAGCAAAGCGTCCCCAACCAACTCCCCATTGATCTCTTTAGCTATCTGGAGATTTCCTAGAGGTAACGTTGATGCGGCTGCTCGATGTGGAGCTTTGGCGTTTCTCTTGATTGTGTAGTCCATTGTCGCTGTTCCCTCGTTGTCTGATGTTGCGAGCACCATACTACCACGTAGGGTAAAAACAACACCCGTCTACAAGACTGGAGGTGTCTGTAATGGCTGACAAGCCCTGAGAGCCCGTAGGAACCTTCCAATGCCGGAGACATTCACCCTCCAGTGGGCCGGAGTGTCGTCTGCCTCCTCGAATGCCAGCTCCAGGGCATTTCCAGCTTGTATCAATTCTGCAACTCGGAGCGTAGCGCGTGCCATATCGACCTCCCAGTCGTAAGAGCTTCCCTCTCTATCCTCCTGCACCATCCTCCCGAATCGGGTCATGACGGACAGGACATCCATTGGGGTGCGGCCTTTGTGCTGTTTCTCGTTCACGGTGTCTCCTTACTCTTTCAGGAAATAAGGATAGGTTGTGTTCAGGTAACTAAATATGAACAGATTGTGTGTTTGGGTGTCGCTTTGCTGTTTCTTACGCAATGATAGTTGCTTGTCCTCCTGTGTAGCACTGTAGATGCCTCTGTGGCTGCGTAGAACGCTCTACAAGGCGATCTCTTGATTTAGAGCATACCGTGGCACTCTAGAACTAGAGAACGCCTTAGACAGCGGCCTAGGCTGTTTTAGAGGGGCCTGGTCTAAACGTCTCAGCGTCCTCAATTTCGGCGGCTTTTAAAACACGATAGACGACCTCACCCATTGGTTGAATGCGCGGGGTGCTGAAAATGCCCCACTCTTTTGCGCAGTCGGCAATATCGTTGTTCGTGATCCCGTCGCCTCTGTCGTTTGATTCCCAGCGCTTCTTAAACTGATCTTTAGTCACGATATTTTCTCCGCTGTTTTGGGCTCTACGTCCTCTCGTTGACACTGAGGGCATGTGTCAGAAGCTACAGCCGTCCAATTCCCTGCCCAGCAGGCTCCACAGGAGCACTCGTAGGACAGCAGGTAGGTGGCAGACTTGTATTTGAAGCTCATTTGGGTGTCTCCCCTTCTGGGGACGGATAGCGCAGGTCGATGATCTCGTTCTTCAGCTCGTCTACTAGCTGGCTCAGCGCCTTACACCACGCGAACATTTCATCATCGAACGGACCCTGCCAGTGGTGGAACTTGCCGGGATGGTCAATGAGCCGCCAGTACCAGCGACCCGAGTTAAGCGGGAGCTGCGCTGTGTCGGGCCTCATACAGCCCCCTTCGCAATCATGATGACGGCAACAGTTAGCCAGGCGATCAGGCGATTCATGCTGCCATGTCCCCAGCGGTAACGACTTCCCAAAGATCGGTAGAAGGCGCTGCGCTGTGTACTACGCCAAGCGTGCTCATTTCGATGCTCTCGCAGCGCAGGCATTCGTGGATGATCTCTTTCAGCCGATGGTCAATACGCGGCTTGGAGCGATGCGGGCAATTGGCTGGGCACTTGTTCATGCTGCACCGGCCTTACGGGACAGCGCCCGCAGATACTTCCGACCAGCAGCCGTCGCAATACAGCCGAAGTACGGCTGCTGCATGTGACCAGGCGGTTTGTCCATCGCCGGAACGATGTCGAGAAGATCAGGCGCTTTCTTCTGGATTGAGCGGAGCCGGCCAGCATTGGCGTAGCCCCACACGTCTGCGCCTTTCACCACTCCGCGCAGCTCGGCGATTTCCTCGACGGTGAGAGTCACGGCGCTCATGCCTGCGCCCTCGCCATTGCGTCTGCGTTGTGCTCTGCCAAGGCTTTGGCTAGGCGCGCATCCTGCGCAGCGGAGCGGGTCACAAAAAGATTGTGACTACGGATGTAAAGCTGATTGCGTAGGGACATGCGTTTCATTTGGCAGCTCCTTCGGATGCGTCCTGCACCCATCGAGCGCCTACCTCCTCAAACCTCGCACCGTCCGCACCTTCGCTATCGGTGATCTCGCCTGCGAAGTCGCCGTCTATCCACAGGTGCGCGGGGCGGTCCCCGAAGAACAACGAAGCGCCGTGCTTGTCCACCAACACAGCCAGATCAACTAGAAAAGCCTCTGTCTTGTACATGTCTCTTGTCTCCTGTTACGTGTGTGGTGTTGCGTGTTCAGCGTGTAGCGGCTGACAGAGCCTTTTCAGGTGCTACGCATTGAAGCGAAGCGGAAAGCCCCCAAAAAGGCTCAAGCAGAAGCTATAGGGGATTAGCGTGTCCAGTAGGCCACGCAGGAAAACTCAACGGACGTGTAGTCCATCTGGAGTTCACGCGCTGCCTGTTCCCAATCGATGCAGGTAAAGGGCCACACATCGCAACCGGCAGGAGTGCCCAATTCCTCGCAAAGCTCTTGCGTGTAGGACTGGAAGTAACTGTCCCGTATGAGCGTGACCGGATACCAATCGCCTTCCCACTGCTCATCTCCACCGTTGCCCTTGCACTCTTCTAGCAAGGCTTCAAGCTCTTGTAGCTCGGCGAAGAGCGTGTCTTGGTCCGCGTTGCTGTCTTCTCCGAGGTCTACGGGACCGGATTCGCGGAGCTGGCGGAGGTGCTCAACGCGCTCGATAACGTCGCGGAGGTCGATTACATCGTCTGTGTTGCTGATCGTTGCCATGTTGCGTGTCCTCGGTTGTAACGTGTTGCGATGGGAAACATGGCCGTTAGGCCAGCTACCAAAAGCTATTCGCCCTCGTTATGCATTCGGCACAGAGAGCGAGCGGCGTACAAGTCGGTGACACTCTCGACCACTTCACCTGTCACGTCGTCAACCAGGTCGTATTCGCCTGTGTACTCATTGGGATGCACGATTGTCATTGTTGCTTGTCCCTTGTCGATGCTACTCAGCGGTAGCGAATCCAACTAATCATGTCTCTTGTACAGGACCAATCATACTCACTCTCTAACACTTGTCAACAGTAGAACCGTACTAAAACACTACCGTTCGTCGGCTAGCAAGATAAACAGCGACCACGAGAGCATCACTACAGCGGCTTGTTGGCCCTGATGGCCTTGATAACGTGCACAGGATCAACGCTTAGAGCTTTCAACAGCGCTCTGGCCGGTCCTTGCGGCTCTCTCCTCCCCTGTTCCCAATTACGGACAGTGGACACAGGAACGTCTATGAGCTTGGCAAAGGATGCCTGGGATAGTCCTGTCCGCTCTCGAATGGAGCAGACATCCATCGCTCTTACGATGGCATCCATTTGGTGCATGCTCTCTACGAGCTTGCTAAAGAGCTTCTTGTCCATTGGTCCGCTTCGCTGCCTGGGAATGTGAGCAGCATTGTACGCCAATGGCTTAGTGCGTCAATGGCGCATAGCGGCCTTCACGGTAGTGCGCATTGGAGCGCTAGCGGAAAGACACCCAAAAAGAACCCCTCACATGGAGGGGCTTGGAGTGAATGCGAGCTGGAAGGGGGATTAGCTACCGAGAGGAGGATACCTACCCTGCATCCTCTCGATCCTTTCATTCTGCCGTATGGCACGCTCGTTAGCCTCTTCGGCCTTGAACGCCTTGAAGTACCAGCCGTTGAACTCACGGAGCGCATTGAATGCCCGACTGTAGCCGGCGCTTGCGCTCTTCCACGCCGGTGTAGCTTTCACGGAGTCAGGTGTTAGCCCAACGGCATTCCAAAAGAGACACAGCACTATAGAGACCAGTATAGACAGCCGTACTACTGTTGCACTAGCTGCAGATGTGCAGATCGCTCCTACAGCGTGCTAAGGACTACACCAGGCTTGTAACAGGGCTGTGGTAGGCATCCACCATGTGTTCTACCCTCCTCCAAATCCTCTAGCAGCCCTCTCGCAGCCCATGCCATTTCCCTTAACCCCCTGTAGACGCTCTTAAGCACAGAACCCAGGTAGTTAGATGCGATTCTAGCGGGCTAAGACATTGCTATGCCCCGGACTTCCTGTGTTCCTCACAGTGATGCTACTCAGCGTAAGCGATACCCAAATGCTATTGACAAGCCCATAAGTAGAACAGTTGTTTCATTTGTCATAACGTTGATTGCGTACTACAGGCCGACAGAGACAGCCCGTTGTGCTCATTACACAGGGTAGCCACGTACAGGCCAGTCAGCAGCCGTTTAGCTAGGCTTGAGGGCGGGGGTAGCAGTTGGGCTTGGACCTGTGGAAGTCGGGTGTGCCCCCTATACGTAGAGCAAACCTCAGCTCAAATCTCTCCCTGAACGGCTGTTCATCTATAGATATACGTGGCCTCTGCACCAAATCTATAGTTGCTCTACTCCCTTTCTGAGTATTCCTTGGACAAATGAGTTCTATTGTGTTATAATGGTAGGATACTGCTACTGTTCTACAGTGGCAGATAGGCAGTATTTGATATACGCGTTTGTGTGGGCGCTGACGCTGTTTCCTATGCTAGGCGCATACACCACAAAGGCATGGATACAGACGGGCCTTACAGAGCGTTCTACGCGGTCTGAGGGGCATTGTAGACAGTGACAACGGAGGAGTGATTTGGATAGCCGAGACTTGCCTTTGATACCGCTCGGATCGAAGGTCAACGGTGGGTACACGGTCGGGGCTGTGCTCTGGCTGGGAGAGCGGTATTACATGATGACCAAGGGTCGAGGTGACGTGGCGCTCATGCCTGCGGACAGCGTGGAGCTGGACACCCTAGAGGCTTCTGTTCCTTCTCGTTTGGGGGCTCCTTCGGATGATTAACGCGCTGAGATCAGTAGCCGAAGAACTGCGCCTTGAGGCTGACGAGAACATCGAAGGACAAAACTCTTGGCATCGAAGGCTCGCGTCCCGTATTGAGGCGGCTGTTGCCTCTGTGGCGTGGCAGCCAATCGAGACAGCCCCGAAGGACGGAACTTGGATATTGGCCGTAGCCCCTCAGAGTGTGTGCCCGCCAAAGCATCATGTTGTCAGGTGGACTAAGGGCGGCAATCTGGGCTGGTGGGGAGATTGGGGTGGTCACGAGTTCTTCGGATTCACCCAGTGGATGCACCTTCCACCGCATGCCTAAGCGGGAAGAGGACAAGCCTGGTTGGTTTGGCACCCAATACGAGCTGGAAGGAAAGACGTATGGGACGTGTCTGTGGGCTGAGAGTCTTGAAGAGGCTTTTGGGGTCGCTTCGCTGCGCAACATCGGGGAGACAGTGAGCGGCTATTGGTTTGCTCCCTTTGAGCTGCCTTCCAAGCTCTTGAGGAAGCGCACAGTGTCTCTAGAAGCCCTCCACGGAGCTGTCTTTGTAGGCTGGCTAGCATCGTGCGCAGGCGTAGCCGACTCCCAACAAATGCTCTCTGACACAGGCCTGATACATGAAATCATCCACTACATGCAATACGGCCCTATCAACTACCCAAAGAAGGAGCTAATCAATAGAATGAAAGCCTTAGAGGAGAAAGTACCGGGTTTGGTAGCTCTTCGATGAGTAGGACTGACAGGGATGTGATGAGGCCCGGCGACGAATGGCGGGTACTCACATGGGGAGACTGGGCAATCATGATCTCAGCAATTGCCATCGAAATCGCCTTGATCCTCACATTCGGTGTTTGACAAGTTCCTCGGGAAGCCCCCTCCCGTACAAAACATCGAAGAGCCCCCAAAAAGACCCGGAAGGCCCCGTAAGCCCGACTCAGAGCTGAAACAGCCTAGGAGAGACCCGGCCCGCTACTCCAAGATCACAGGCCGACTGCTTCCATCGAAGAGAAAACAAAAGCTAAAGCGCACCCACTACAAGATCAGACGGAAGTGGTGGAGAGATAAGAGACGAGAAGTCAGAGCCGCTACAGGCTTAGCCTACGAAAGACAGTACAACGCTACGCTCAGAAGGAAGTACATCCAGTCCCGCTCCATAGCCAAGCTCTACGCCAAGAGGAAGGGACTCGATCCCGACCAGTGGTACCAACTCACGTACGCACAGTGGGTGGTCTTGTGGGCTACCAGCTCTGACGTAGAGCACCCCACCAAGGGACGATTGAAAGCAGCGCAAGCGACATCCAACCCCATCTCCTGCCGCTGGAAAGACTGCACATGGGCCTCTCAGATCGACAAGGAGAAGCCTTGGATGGCAGGGAATGTGGTGATTAGGTGGAATGGAGCAGCATTGCCCAACAAGCTAAGTGCATGATATATAACACTACCACTATATCACTCTACTTATTTGCACCAACTTGGGGAACTTTCGTCGCTCTTTGTTGTTATAAAGGGGTCCGTGGTGAATCTTAGCCGGGACGCATGAGGCGAAGCAGAGCCTCCGTGCACAAGCGGTAACACGTTAATCCCCCGCTATTACTTTCACGGTGTCTGCCCCGTCGCAACAAGACAGACTGGCGCCCCGCGGCGAAACATCAACAAGTAACAACAAACATCACTCTGCGGAGTGAGGAGACAACATGGTAACAACCGAATATAGGGTGCGCCCTGTTCAACGTTACGTTCTCACCAAATACACCAGCACCACGTCAGACGACGCAGGCGTTGCCCTCGTCGGCGGCAGTCACCCCATCGGGGAGTTCGACAACCTTGAGCGTGCTCTCTCCGCCAAGGAAGCATTTGAGGCGATCCGTGAGTCTATTCCGGGCCACAAAGAACTATTCGCTGTGGTTGAACGTGGCTTCGACATTATCACCCAAGTCTTCTACGCCGACACGAAAGAATCGGCGGAAGCGCTCGCCAAAGAAATGTTCCAGAAGACCGGAAACGAGTGGCGAGTGTTCTACCCCGCATAACAAGCAACACCCCTCCCCAACACGGCGACAAGCAACTCTCCATGTCTACCCATCAAGCTCTCAGCGCTCTCATCACCCGCAACAAGGCGGTTGACGAATCCACCAACCGTCTGTCCCAGTTCCTCGTCCAGCGTTCAGTGCCGAACGTGGCACGCCTCACCACGGCGTTCACCGGCCCCGCTGCTGTTGATCTCGCGGTTGTCCCCGGCCTCCTCATCACCAACAGCGTCGGCTTCAACGGCGGTGCTGCTGTCGTTGGTGGGCGTACTTATTCGTTTCGAGCCTACCTGCCTTGCACCATCAACGGCACCTCGGGCGGAACGATTGACTGGTCGGGCGGCACCGCCACGATCTCGGCGTTCCAAGCCACGGGCCTCAATCACATCACGGCCACAGCGCCGAACTTGCTGAAGACCACCACGTTGGCCGGTCTCACGATGAACGCTGCCGCTGCATACACCCTCTCGGTTGTCGAAGGTGTGTTCACTGCGTCCAGCTCGGGCTCGTTTGGTCCGCGCCTCGCGACGTTCACAGGCACGGCTACCGCTCCGATCCTCGGTGCCGGTGCGTACCTCGAACTGACTGAAATCGCTTCGTAAGTATGACCACCTCGCACCAGGCTCTCGGTAAAGCCGTCCAGCAAACGCTCAGCAACGCCGAGGACCTGAAGCTCGCACGGACGCTGATTGAGCGCAGCACTCCCAACATCGTCTACAGCACTGCCGCCCAAGTCGTTACAGGAGAGACGCTTACAGCGAGCACCTTCCTCCTGCTGACTCTCGGCACGGGGTTCAATTCCAATGCCGCTTGCGTGGGAGGCCGGGCCTACATCCTGGACGCCTACCTGCCGTTCGGTGGCCTAGGCGGCGGTGGCGGTATCAAGGTTGACCTCGCGGCCGGCGATGTCCAGATAAGCAATGCGCAGTTCACGTACACGCAATGCACGTCCGATGATCCGTCTCTCGTCACTGTCACCAACACCAACTTGCTGAATACGCCTGTTGGGTCGGACAACGTGGACATCATCGTCACTCGTATCTCGGGTGTCTTTGTAGTAACAGGCGGTGGGTCCATTGGGGTTCGCTTCGCTGAGAACACCGCCACGGATTCCGCCACGCTGCTCGGCAGAGCCTATTTGTCTATCACGGAGATTGCTCAGTAATGTTCTATCTATTGGTTGCAGCCGCTGCACTGTGCGTTGTCTATCTGGGCATGAAGGCCCTTGGCTATAGCCCGAGTGCAGTGTGGAAAGCCGGCATCAAGTGGATAAAAGACACTTGGGCCAACTGGCAGAACTGATCGACTACGCCGCTTGGATAGTCGTCATTGCAATTGTAGTGACGGTGATTGTCTGGATTCGTATTCTTACAGGATTGTTCGGACTCTTAGGCAAGACCATCTGGAGACAATGATGACTGGAACTGGTAACGGCATCACGAAGACAGGCGGCAGTCCTGAGAAGGGCACCACCGACTGCATCGAACGCGACAGCTTCATCGAACGAGACGAAACATTCATGGGCTCTACGTCCAAAGGCGGTTAACAAGTTTCAACCTGAGTAGTGCGGCGTGGAAGGACACGCGGAAAACCCCGTTAATGTTGGGACGCCTTACGGCAAGGGACGCCATCCGTAAGGTCTGGGGCTAGAGAGACTGCACAGTCGGAATCGGTATCAAGCCCGATCACTACTCGGGAATCTTTTCAGCAACGCGACACCCCCCTTACGCTTGGGCAGACAAAGGATTGTCTGCCCAAGCGTAAGGGGGGACCTTTGAGACCGGCCGGATGAAAAGCCCGTCTCTCTGAGTCCTCGCGGTACACGGCCCTCCTCTATCTCTCGCCGTTGCCGATTCGATTTGTCCCAAGCACCTTTTGTTGGCGCTCCGCTGCGCAGCATCCCTCCAGCCCCCACTGTCTAGTCGGGGCTTTAATTGTTTCAAATCTCCTTATGGAACATCCCGTTGCTGGCGAAGCGTTGAAAGCGACCCCTGTCGCTCTCTATGCCGCCGCCGATGCCGCTACCAGCTCTTTCAGTTTCACCATCCCTGAAATCATCAGCTATTTCACCTTGATCTACGCGACTGGTCTCGCGATTCAGACGCTCTGGAAGGGGTGCAAGTGGCTCCGAGAATATTGGGGCGAACGCCACATCAGACGCACCGAAAAGCGCCGTCGCAAGAGAACGTAATTTGGCTTCCCAGATTCGCTCCTTCGCAACGGGAGCAGGTAGTGCTCTAGCACTAGCAGCAACACTCGTCATGGCGTTCGAGGGGTACATCCCTATGACGTACCGTGATGCAGTCGGAATCAATACAGCCTGCTTTGGTCACACAGGGCCGGATGTAACACCAGGCAAGACATACACGAAAGAGGAATGCGACCGCCTTCTGCATGGCGACCTCCTCGAAGCCTACACAGCGGTTCAGCAGTGTGTCCGCGTTCCACTGAAACCCACACAGTCTGCTGCCCTGGTTTCGTTCACGTTTAACGTGGGCACCAATGCCTTCTGCGGATCGACGCTCGTAAAGCGCATCAACGCAGGAGAGCTTCCCGCAGCCTGCGCAGAAATCTCCCGCTGGCACTACGCACGCGGCATCAGTCTCCGAGGGCTCGTCAAGAGACGCGCAGCAGAACGTGCGCTCTGTGAATCAGCGTAGCGACTCCCACAACTAACAGCAGAACTCAATGGCAGTAAATCCCCGATACCTTTCTGAGTCTTTCGACGAAACAGCCGCGAGTGAAAACATCCTCCAAGCTCGTCATGTCTTCGAGAAGGGCAACCCGCTCTACGCGCTAGTCCACGTCTCCAACACCTTCACTGGCTCTGTGCAGCTTGAATGCTCCCCGCCTGATGCCGCCGCGTGGGTTGCTTGCGCTACGGCCATCACTGCCGCTGGCGCTGTCTCCGTTCTCATCCCCGCTGATGCTGACTACCGCTTCAACGTGACGATGGAATCGGGAGACATTGATTGCTTCATGGCTCTGCCGGCGTGATTTGGCTTGCAGCCACTCTTACATCAATCATAGGAATCGCAGCGATTGTAGCCGCATACAAGCGACGTGTAGTCAATGTCGCCACAGTTAACGAAGGCGTAGACGAGTTCTACGACTTCATCGGGGGCACTGCTCCTTTTCAGGAATTCGTCAGTGGTGGTGGCTCGATCGTTAGCACGGTCAGCCCAACCCAGCATCCCGGCTATTACCCCGGCGCTGTAGCCACTTCGATTACATCGGCCGCTGATAGTGCAGGTTTGTTGTCCTACGGGACAACCGAACTCCGCCTCGATCAGGGATCGTCCGACCTCCAAGCGAGGCTATCGGCGCAGCTCGATCCGTTCCCGATCAACACGGCCCTCTACAAACGTAAAGGCGGCTTCGGCTTCTTTGAGCGCAACGCCAACACGGACATCCGAGACGGCACTGCTCTCGGATGTC
>Ga0193716_1000357_pt1 | contig 28606 bp, 26 predicted proteins | sample U2c1metaG_FD_145901 | JGI IMG/M metagenome (GOLD analysis project Ga0193716, IMG submission 145901) | Soil microbial communities from a riparian zone of the East river system, Colorado, United States - U2c1 | ecosystem: Environmental > Terrestrial > Soil > Riparian zone | place: USA: East River...
AGGCGCCGATGGCCGCGCCGATGCCCGCGATCTCGTCCTCGGCCTGGAAGGTCAGCACGTTGAAGTGCTTGTACTTGGAGAGCTCGTGCAGGATGTCCGACGCGGGCGTGATGGGGTAGCTGCCCAGTACGACCTGCGTGTTGGCGAGTTGGCCCGCCGTCACCAGCCCGTAGGCCAGTGCCGTGTTGCCGGAGATCTGCCGGTAATCGCCGGACTTCAGCTTCGCGGGGGCCACCTCGTAGGTGACGGCGAACGCCTCGGTGGTCTCGCCGTAGTTCCACCCGGCCTTGAGCGCCAGCACGTTGGCCTCGGCGATCTCTGGCTTGCGAGCGAACTTCTCCCGGATGAAGACCTCGCTGGCCTCGAGCTCACGGCCGTACATCCACGACAGCAGCCCGAGCGCGAACATGTTCTTGGCGCGCTGGCCGTCCTTCTTGGTCGCGCCGATGGGCTCGACGGCACCCAGCGTCAGCGTGGTCATCGCCACGGCCTGAACGACGTAGTCGGAGAGCTCGTCGTTCTCCAGCGGGTTGGCCTCGTAGCCGACCTTGGCGAGGTTGCGCTTGGTGAACTCGTCGGCGTTCGCGATGATCAGGCCGCCACGGGGCAGATCCTCCACATTGGCCTTGAGCGCCGCGGGGTTCATCGCGACGAGAACGTCGGGCCGGTCGCCTGCGGTGAGGATGTCGTAGTCGGCAATCTGGATCTGGAACGAGGAGACGCCGGGCAGCGTGCCCTGTGGTGCGCGGATCTCGGCGGGGTAATTCGGTTGCGTCGCAAGGTCATTGCCGAACAGTGCGGCTTCGGAGGTGAACCGGTCACCTGTCAGCTGCATGCCGTCGCCGGAGTCACCGGCAAAGCGGATGACGACCTTTTCGAGCTTCTGACGCGAGGAGGTACCGTTGCCGTTTTGGCCCACGACCCCTGCCTTTCCAAGCTTGTCGGGCTGCGCCTGTTCGAGTCGCAATCGAGGCCGGCTGTGGCACGATGCGCCTTCGGTATGACGTCCACCCGTATTTTGTCTGTCACTGGCAGTACCGATTATTGCACTTCTCTTAGGCAGGGCCCGACTGGACCCGCCGGTTACCGACCGGTGAATCTACGTGAAGCTCGCAGGTCAACTGCATGAACTCGAACAGTGGATTTGCCGAATTGTGGTCTTCGTCACTTTTCGAGAATGTGGTTTTCTAAGGATTCGGTTACCGGCGAGTAGCTCGGGCCGCCAGAACTTGACACGTGTCGAGTCGCAGGCAGTCCACCTGCGGCTACACCATTTCGTGGGAGCCGGCCTTCAGGCGCCGGTCGAGTTCCCGGGCGACCAGTTCGCTCGCCAGTTCCACCGACCTGCGCGGGTCAGCGCCCGCGGCGCGATTCGCGACGTAGCACGACGTGAACATGTCGCCGGCGCCCGTCGTCTGCACGCCCTCGACGCGCCATGCGGCAGGCACCCGGACGACGGTGTCGTCGGTGTAGATGTCACATCCCTCGGATCCGTAGGTGACGAGGATCTCGGGAACGCAGAGTCGCTTGGCCGTCGACTCGTCGAACGCGCCGTCGGCAACGATGACCGCCTCGTCCTCGGCGAGCTTGAGGACACTGAGGTGGCGGAGCAGTTCGGGCGGATAGTGGCGGTCCACGACGAGCGGCCCCAGCCGATCGGCGCGGACCAGGCCTTGTCCGTCGTAGGCGACCCGATGCCCTCGTTCGGCGAGCAAGGCCAAGGTGCTCGCCGGGAAGTCCGTGCGCAGCAGCGGTGCGAGGTGCACCCACGTCGTGTCGGGATCGGCGGCTTCGATCTCCGACCTGCCCCATACGGGACCGATCGCGTCGACCGACATCTGGCGGTGATCCACGTCTTCGTAGTCGAGGCGGAACGCGCTCGTCCGGTCTGCGGGCAGGATCCGGACGATCGAGCCGAAGCGAACGAGCAGTGACTCGAACAGGGCATGGTCCGCTTCGGCGGCCAGCGCAACGATGTGGCCGTGCCCGCCTGCCGCCTGCAGGGCGACTCCGGAGAACGAGGCGCAGCCACCAGGACTCTTCGGCGCGCCGTTGATGACGTCGATCGCCAAGTTGCCGAGCACGGTCACGCCAGGGGCGAGCTTGACGCGATGTCGCGGCACCGATCGGTCTCCTGGGTCTTGGTCGGCGCTCCCGTCGTCGCCAATGGGGCGAAATGGTAGTCCCGTTTCCCGACAATCGACGATTCAGCCGCTCGGCCGCCGACGAGTCGGCACGATCTACAGGCGAGCCGAAGGCTGTTTCGGCGGCTGCGCGAACGGGCTGGCCTTGATCACCGGCAGCGGGAAACTATGGTCGGTTTCCGTCGCATCGATGCTGTCGTACAGGCCGACGGTATAGACGCCCGCGGACTGCACCGTCATCGCCAAGTGGTGGACGAAGACGCGGAACTTGACTGGTACGCCAGGGTTGTCGGGCCAGTGCCAGGCGCACTCGAAGGCGGCGAGTCGTTCACCCTTTGCCGACTTGGCGACGACGTAAAGGCGGGGGTCGTAGTCGGTGCCCCCCTTGGTGTACACGGCGAGCACTAGCGGCACGGTGATCTGCGCGGGAAAGCTCGTGACGTGAGCACTGGTCATCGGGAAGCCGTCCGTCGTGACGCCGCCGGATTCCTCCAGCACTGCCTTCAATGACGGCGCGAACGCTATGACCTGCATGGTTTCCCCCCTTGAACCTCGACATCCGGGATTCAATGCCGACCTTAGCCAGCTACGGCTAGCTCGGGAGGTTGTACGGCGTGATGACCTGGATCGGGACGGGCCGCACGGGCTCGGCAGGCAGCGCGCCGCGTTCCTGCAGGAGAAGCCGCAGCGCGAGCCGGGCGTCGGCGCGCAGGTCGTTGTGCAGCACCACCGAGATGCGGCCGTCCCGAAGCAACCGTCGGTTGTCGGCGTCGAGATCGTGCGCGATGAAGACTCTGCAGGGGCGTCCCAATCGCTCGAACGCCGCGACGGTGGCGGTGTTGCCGCCGCCGACCGAGTAGACCGCCTCCACGCCAGGATTCCGGTCCAGCGCGTCGAGGACGAGCCGTTCGTTGGTCGCGTCGATGCCGTCGCTCTCGCTCACCTCGACGATCCCGCGGCCCGATCCGCGCAACGCCGACCGGAAACCGACTTCGCGCTCACCTTCGCCGCGGAACACCGTCCTGCTGAGCGTGATCAGGACGTCCGACGGTGCCGCACCGAGCCACTGGTGCACCAGATAGGCTGCGGTGACGCCCGCGCCGTGGTTGTCGATGCCGACGTACCCGCATCGCGAACTGGTCGGCACGTCGGTCGCGTACGTCACCACGGGCACGCCGGATGCGACCAACCGGTCGACGGCCTCGGCCACCTCGGGCTCGTCCTGGGCCTTGAGTACGACGCCGTGGCTGCCGCGAAGCCGTCCGAGGGCGTCCACCATCTGGGCGCTTGACCCCGATTCCCAGAGGTGGAAACGGGCGCGCAGCATGGCGGGGGCGAATGCGGGCAGCTCGGCCTCGACCGCGGCCCGGAATGCGTCGGAGAACCGCTGGGGCGTCTGCATCACCACGTCGATCAGATAGCGGCGGCCGTTGAGGCGCAGTTGCGCGCGTTGCTTGTCCAGGTCCGCGATTGCCTGCGCGACCTCGGCGCGGGTGTTCTCCCTGACGCCGGGGCGGTCGTTGAGGACACGGTCGACGGTCGCCTCGCTGAGGCCGGACTGTTGGGCGATCTCACGGACCTTGTACCGGTGCGGCACCCTGTCCCCTCCTCCCCCGCGGTTTGTGCACGTGCAGTCGCGGTGATCGCGACCCAGTGTGCACAAACCACTAAGGCCGTGAGGTGTTTTTGATGGTTTTTTGGTGTTGATTGCGGTGCGGGTCACCACAAGACTAATGGCCATGGCCACACCACTGACCACTGCGAACCGCGCATGGATCGAGGACGCGGACTGCGACCTCGACGACTTCCATGCACTGGTGTCTCAGGACACCGACGTGAACGACTTTCCGCTGGCGTCCGACGTCCGCAAGGGCGCGCTGGTCTACTCCGCCGAGACGGTGGCACGCGCCGACCGTCACGCCCTGCAGACCGAGTTGATCCGCGCCCTGGCCGATGGTCCTGGCGTCGTGGTGTTCGAGGACGCCGTCGACCCGGCAGTCGTTGACCGCGCCAGCGAGGCGTTCACCGCGCTCATCGCCGCCCAGCGCGCCGAGGGCACCGCCGCGGGCGACCACTTCGGCAAGGCAGGAGTCAACGACAGGATCTGGAACGCAGCGCAGAAACTCGCGCTGCACGCACCCGACGTCTTCGCCGGGTACTACGCCACCGACGCCATCGCACTGGTGTCGCAGGCCTGGCTCGGCCCGCGGTATCAGGTCACCTCGCAGGTCAACGTCGTCAATCCCGGTGGCGCGGCGCAGGTTCCGCATCGCGATTACCACCTCGGCTTCGTGAACGTCGACCAGCTGGCGGCCTATCCCGCGCACATGCACCGCATGTCGCCTGCCCTCACGCTGCAGGGTGCCGTCGCGCACTGCGACATGCCGTTGGAGAGCGGGCCGACGATGCTGCTGCCCCACTCGCAGAAGTTCGTTGGCGGCTACATCGCGTTCTACCGCCAGGACTTCATCGACTACTTCGCGACTCACCAGGTGCAGGTACCGCTGCGCAAGGGTGACGCGGTGTTCTTCAACCCGGCGCTCATGCACGGGGCTGGCGCGAACACGTCGACCGACATCTCGCGGATGGCCAACCTGCTGCAGATCTCGTCGCCGTTCGGGCGCGCCATGGAGACGCTGGACCGCACCGCGATGGTGCGCGCCATCTACCCGGCCCTGCTGGCGATGAAGGCCGCAGGGCGCTCGGAACGCGAACTCCACAACGCGGTCAACGCAACCGCCGAGGGCTATCCCTTCCCCACCAACCTCGACAGCGACCAGCCGATCGGCAGCCTGGCACCCCCCAGCCAGGTCGACACCGTGCTGGCCGCACTGTCCGTTGACCTCACCCCCGCAGCACTCGACATCGCACTCAGCGAGCAGAACGAACGGAGAATGCCATGACCACCCTCGGCGTAATCGGGCTCGGCCGCATCGGCGCCTTCCACACTGAAACCCTCAGTGGGATCGACGGTCTCGACGGGTTGGTGATCACCGACGAGCGCACCGACGTCGCCCATGCGGTGGCCACCAAGTACGGCGCCAAGGCAGTGGACACGGTGGCGGAGCTACTGTCGTCGGGTGTGGACGGGATCGTCGTCGCGGCCGCAACCCCGGCGCACGCGGCGCTCACGCTGGCCGCCGTCGAGCGCGGCATCCCGACGTTCTGCGAGAAGCCGATCGCCTCCACCGCCGCGGAGAGCGCGCGGGTCGCCGAGGTGATCGCGAAATCGGGTGTGCCCGTGCAGGTCGGCTACCAACGCCGGTACGACGCCGCGTTCGCCGCGGCCAAGCGCGCCGTCGACGACGGGGCACTCGGCACCCTGCACACGGTGCGCAGCACCACGATGGACCCCGCTCCCCCGCCAATGGACTACATCAAGACCTCGGGCGGCATCTTCCGCGACTGCGCCGTGCACGACTTCGACGTGCTGAACTGGATCACCGGGCAGCGCGCCGTCGAGGTGTACGCCACCGGAACCGTCCAGGGCGATCCCCTGTTCGCGGAGTACGCCGACGTCGACACCGCCGCCGTCGTGGTGACGTTCGACGGCGGCGCCATGGGCATCGTCTCCGCCGCCAGGTACAACGCCCGCGGCTATGACTGCCGCCTCGAGGTGCACGGTTTCGACGACAGCGTGGTGGCCGGCTGGGACCAGGGCGTGCCGTTCCGAAACGTGGATCCGCTCAACGACTTTCCCGCAGGCCCCGCGCATCACTTCTTCATGGACCGCTTCACGGCGGCGTTCCGGGCTGAACTGACCGAGTTCGTGGAGGTCGCGCAAGGCGGCCCGATCCGCGGGGCCACGGTGGCCGACGCGGTCGAGGTCGCCTGGCTCGCCGAAGCCGCCACCGAGTCGCTGCGCAGGCATGCACCGGTCACGATCGCCGAGGTGCGGAACTCGTGATCAAGATTGCCGGGGCGCCGATCTCCTGGGGCGTCTGCGAGGTGCCCGGCTGGGGTTACCAGTTGGCACCCGACCGCGTGCTGACCGAGATGCGCGGATCGGGCCTGACCGCAACGGAACTCGGACCGGAGGGCTTTCTGCCGACGGATACCGACGAGTTGAAGTCCGTCCTGCGGGCACACGATCTGGCGTGTGTCGGCGGCTTCGTGCCGGTGGTGTTGTTCAAGGACGATCACGATCCCGCCGACGAGCTCGCCGGGCCGCTGGAGTCATTGGTCGCCGCCGGAGCAGGTGTCGTCGTGCTCGCCGCGGCGACTGGATCCGACGGCTACGATTCGCGTCCCGTCCTCGACGAGGCGCAGTGGTCGACGCTGCTCGCCAACCTGGACCGGCTGGCGACGATCGTCGCCGACCGTGGCCTGTTGGCCGTGCTGCATCCGCACGTTGGCACCATGGTGGAGACCCGCGCGGACGTCGACCGGGTGCTTGCGGGGTCGTCCATCCCGCTGTGTCTGGACACCGGGCACCTCCTGATCGGTGGCACCGACCCGCTGGAGTTGGCCAAGGCCGTGCCGAATCGCATTGCGCACACCCACCTCAAGGACGTCGACGCCGCGCTGGCCGCCAAGGTTCAGTTGGGTGAACTGACGTACACCGACGCCGTCCGGGCCGGGATGTACACCCCGCTGGGCTCCGGCGACGTCGACATCGCGGGCATCGTCTCGGTGTTGCGCGACAACGGCTTCGACGGCTGGTTCGTGCTCGAGCAGGACACCATCCTGGACGGCGAACCAGCCGGGGAAGGTCCGGTGCGCGACGTGCTGGCCAGCGTCGCCTTCCTCCAGGCAGTCGCCGGATGACGCTGCGCATCGGGGTGCTCGGCGGGTCGCGGATCGCCGAATCGGCGATCGTCGGGCCCGCCGCCGAACTCGGTCACCGGTTGGTGGCGGTGGCGGCGCGGGATCGGTCGCGGGCGGAGTCCTTCGCCGAGAAGTACGGCGTGGAGCGCGTCGTCGGGTCCTATCAGGACGTGATCGACGATCCTGAGGTGGACGTCGTCTACAACCCGTTGGCCAACTCGCTGCACGCGCCGTGGAACCTCGCCGCGATCGCCGCGGGCAAACCGGTTCTGAGCGAAAAACCCTTCGCGCGTAACCAATCCGAGGCTCGGCGTGTCGCGGATGCCGCGGACTCCGCGGGCGTCACCGTGCTGGAAGGCTTTCACTACTACTTCCATCCCGTCACCCAGCGTGCGTTCGAGCTTGCCGCCGACGGCACCCTCGGCGCGGTCACTCGTGTCGAGGTGCGGATGGCGATGCCCGCACCCGACGACGGCGATCCACGCTGGTCGCTCGAGATGGCGGGCGGCGCACTGATGGACCTCGGCTGCTACGGCCTACACATCATGCGGTCGCTCGGCAGGCTGGGCGTGCCCGGCGTCGACGGGCGGCCGTCGATCACCCGCGCGCACGCCGAACAGCGCACCCCCGGCGTCGACGCCTGGTGCGACGTCGAGGTCGCCTTCCCAGGCGGCGCCACCGGGCTGTCCGCCAATTCGATGGTTGCCGAGGACTATTCGTTCACCATCCGCATCGTCGGCACGGCCGGCGATCTGCTGGTGCACGAGTTCATCAAGCCGCATGACGACGACAGACTGACCATCACCACTCCGGGTGGCATCACCGTAGAGCGCCTTGGCACCCGGCCGTCCTATACCCACCAGTTGGCGGCGTTCGCCGACCACGTACAGCACGGCACGCCGCTACCGTTCGGCACCGCCGACGCCGTGGCGAACATGGCGTTTGTGGACGCGGCGTACCGCGCGGCCGGCATGGAATCCCGATGACTTTTCAGCTGGCTGTCAGCGCCGAGATGGTGTTCACCGATCTGCCGTTCCTCGAGCGGGTGCGTCGCATCCACGACCTCGGTTTCGCGGTCGAGATCTGGAGCTGGGACGACAAGGATCTGGCCGCACTGAGGGCGACGGGCGCGACCTTCACCTCGATGACCGGGTACCTGCACGGTGATCTGATCGATCCCCAGACCGCGGACGAGGTGGTGCGCACCGCCGAGCTGTCCATCAAGGCTGCCGAAACCCTTGGTGTCACGCGGTTGAACCTGCACACCGCCGAGTTGGTCGACGGCAACGCCGCGCGGCCACGGCAACGCGCCACCGGCCCGATGTGGCTCACCGCGATGCGCACCCTCGACCGCCTCGGCGAGCTCGGCGCCGCCAACGGCGTCACGTTCTGCGTGGAGAACCTCAACACGATCGTCGATCACCCTGGTGTACCGCTTGCACGGGCGAAGGACACCCTGGCACTGATCGAGGCCGTCGCTCATCCGAACGTCAAGATGATGCTCGACCTCTATCACGCGCAGATCGGCGAGGGGAACCTGATCGAACTCGTCCGCAGGTGTGGGGACGCGATCGGCGAGATCCAGGTGGCCGACGTTCCCGGCCGCTGCGAACCGGGTACCGGCGAGATTCACTACCCCGCGATCGCACGAGCATTGCGCGACATGGGGTTCCGTGGCACCGTCGGCCTGGAGGGCTGGGCATCCGTTGACAGCGTCGCGGCACTCGAGGCGTTCCGCGCTGCGTTCACGGTCTAACCGCCGAACCGGGCCGCGAGGCGCTCCAGGGTCGCCGTGATGCCGTCGGCATTCTGCGTGTGCATGCCGAAGAACTCCAAGAGCCTAGGCGCCTTGTGGATGCTGTAGTCGAACGTCTCGGTGACTTCCGTGGTGCCGGGCGCAGTCTCCTTCAGACTCCAGCGCCAGCGGTGGCCCATCGGATGCTGCCACTCCACGACCCTGTCGTCCACGACGTCGGTGACGGTCGAGGTGATCTTGTACGGCACCCCCCACTGCCGCATCCCCACGGTGAACTTGTCGCCCACCGCAAGGTGGTGAGGTCCCTTGATCGGGATGTCGCGCACCGTGCCGGACCCATCGAGCTCCGGATGCCGGTGCGGATCGACGACGAGCGCGAAGATCTCCGCTGCGGACGCTTTGACCATGACTCGCCTGACGACGCGTCTTGGGCCGGCGTCGACCACGACCACGGCAGACATAGGGGCCGATGCTACGGGTCCGCAGACCCGCGAAGCCACTGCCCGGAATATCCGCTCGACTGTGAAGGTTTGGGTCAGGCATGCGAGCAGTCGTCTACGATCCGCAAGCCCCCGTCAATCTGAGCTTCGGGCAGGTGAATCCACCGGAAGTTGCCGACGACGAGGCGTTGATCGACGTCAGGGCGATCGCACTGAACTTCGGCGAGGTGCGCTTCATCGCCGATACCCGCCAGCCGGGCGAGGTCCCGGGGTGGGATGCCGCAGGCGTCGTCGTCCAAGCCGCGGCCGACGGAAGCGGGCCGTCGGCCGGCACCCGAGTGGTGACCTTCAACGGCGCCGGTGGGTGGGCTGAGCGCCGCGCGGCGCCAACCGGCAACATCGCGGTACTGCCCGACTCCGTCGACTTCGCCACTGCTGCCGCGTTGCCCGTCGCCGGCGTCACGGCATTGCAGGCACTGCGAGCACTCGGATCCGTCGTCGGGCGGAGAGTGCTCATCACCGGCGCGTCGGGCGGGGTCGGCCGGTTCGCCGTGCAGCTCGCGGCCAGGGCAGGCGCTCACGTGATCGCGGCAGTCGGAAGCGAGGCACGGGGCGCGGGGCTCGTCGAGTTGGGCGCCGCCGAGGTTGTCGTCGGTCTCGATGGCGTCACCGAGACCGTGTTCGGTGTCCTGGAGAACGTTGGCGGTCCACTTCTGGCCCAGGCGTTCAGCCTGGTCGGCGAGGGCGGTTCCGTGCAGTCGATCGGGATGGCGTCCAACCAGCCCACGACGATCGACTTCGAGGCGGAACGGCACAGGTGGACGCGGAAGCGCTTGGAGCCCTTCACGGTTCGCGAACCCTTCCAAGCGGACCTCAACTACCTGGTCGAACTGCTGGCGACGGGCCAACTGGATCCGCAGATCGGGTTGCGCGATTCGTGGGACAACGTGTCAGGCGCCGCCGAGGCACTGCTTGACCGCCGCGTGGCGGGCAAGGCGGTACTGGACGTCTCCTGACGGCCACTGGCACCGCGGCGGATCAGGCTCCCTTGCGTCCCAGCTCGTGCGAGAGCGCCTCGAGTTCGTCGCCACCTGCCATCTCCTGGGTCAAATGCTCCAGGGTGATGTCGTTGTAAGAGCAGTCCAGCTTCTGCTTGCCGCGGTTGAGCAACACGAAATGGTCGCCCACCATGTGCGCGTGGTGCGGGTTGTGCGTGATGAACACGACGCCGAAGCCAGCCTCCTTGGCCGCGGTGATGTACTTCAACACCACCCCCGACTGCTTGACGCCCAGCGCGGCCGTCGGCTCGTCGAGGATCAGCACCCGCGCCCCGAAGAACACCGCGCGCGCGATGGCGACGCATTGCCGCTGGCCACCCGACAACGAGCCGATCGGCGCGTCGACGTCGGGCAGCTCGATGCCCATCTTGGCCAACTCGGTGAGCGTGGTGGCCCGCATCGCGTTGGCGTCCAACGAATACGGGAACGACGTCTTGCGCAGTTCCTGACCAAGGAAGAAGTTGCGCCATACCGGCATCAACGGCACGACGGCGAGGTTCTGGTACACCGTCGCGATGCCCTTGGCGAGCGCGTCGCCCGGGGATGCGAACTTCGTCGACTCGCCGTCCACGAGAAGGTCACCCTCGGTCTGCTGGTGCAGCCCGGAGATGATCTTGATGAGCGTGGACTTGCCCGCGCCGTTGTCACCGAGGATGCCGGTGACCTCACCTGCGTGCACGCGCAGGCAGATGTCCTTGAGCGCGGTGATGTTTCCGTACGACTTGCCGACGTTCTTCAGCTCGACCAGGGGCACCTTGCCCCCGGACGGGGCGTCATGCTCGGGACGTTCGACTGTTGCAGTCATTCGGTCACCTCTTCGCTGCGTAGTTACGGAAGGCGTTGTTGGCGATGACGGCGAACAGGAGCACCGCGCCGAGGAAGAACTTGAACCAGTCGGGATCCCAACCGGCATAGACGATGCCCTGGTTGGCCATGCCGAAGATGAACGCACCGATGGCCGCGCCGATCGCCGTACCGTAACCGCCGGTGAGCAGACAGCCTCCGATGACGGCGGCGATGATGTAGAAGAACTCGTTGCCGGCGCCCTGCCCGGACTGCACGGTGTTGAACGAGAACAGCAGATGCATGCCGGAGAACCAGGCCATGAAGCCGACCAACATGAACAGCCCGATCTTGACCTTGGTCACCGGAACGCCCACCGCGCGCGCGCTGTCCGCGTCACCGCCGACCGCAAAGATCCAGTTGCCGATCTTGGTCTTGAACAGCACGTACGTTGCGATCGCGGTGAACAGCAGCCACCAGAGCACGGTGATCTTGATCTGCACGCCGAACACGTCGAACGGGTGCGCGAACACCCACTGCGCCGAGGACCAGCCCTGCATGTCGTTGACGCTCTGAGTGGCGACCTGGCCCGAAACCAGTTTGGTGACAGCGAGATTGATGCCGGCGATCATGAAGAACGAACTCAGCGTGATGAGGAAGCTGGGGATCTTCGTCTTCATCACCAGGTAGCCGTTGAGGAACCCGACACCCAACGCGAGCGCCAAGGCCAAGGCAGCGCCTACCCACAAATTGAGGTGCAGGTTGAAGGCCAGCATCGACGCCGCCAGTGAACTGAACGTCACGGCCACGCCTGCCGAGAGGTCGAACTCACCGCCGATCATCAGCAGCGCCACGCCGCACGCCATGATGCCGATCGTGGAACTGGCATACAGCACGGTGGCCAGCGACGCGGCCTCCCGGAACGGGGGCGCCACGATCAGGAAGATGATGAACAGCGCGATCGCGCCGATCAGGGCACCCACTTCCGGGCGAATCAGCATGCGCTGCACGCGGTTGCGTTCTTTGACCCGCTCGTCGTGGACGACCTTGCGGCTCCCGAGGTCCAGGTCTGCTTGAGTGGACATGGCTTCTCTTTCTTCCCTGATGTCTCTAGCGGGTTCCGGCCTTGGCCAATTCGGCGACGGCGTCGATGTTTCCCTGGTCGATGAACGACGGTCCGGTCAGTGTCGGCTGACCGCCACCGATCAGGTTCTTGTTGTTCTTGAACAACCAGAGCGAGTCGATGGCGAGGTAGCCCTGAAGGAACGGCTGCTGATCGACCGCCCACTGCACCTTCCCGCCCTTGATCGCGTCGACGAGTGCGGCGTTGGTGTCGAAGGTGACGATCTTCGCCGAACTACCGGCGTTCCCGACCGACTGCACCGCGGTGAGCGCGATCGGCGCACCGAGCGCGACGACGGTGTCGACGGACGGATCCTGTTGCAGCTTGGCGGTGATCGTCGACTCCACCGACGGCATGTCCTTGCTGTTCACGTTCAGAATCTCCATGCTGCCCTTGAAGCCCTGCTTGACTCCGGCGCAACGGGATTCGAGTGCGACCTGACCCTGCTCCTGAATGACGCAGATGATCTTCTTGGCCCCGTCGGCGTTGAGCTTCTCGCCCGCAGCCACGCCGGCCAGCTTCTCGTCCTGGCCGAAGTACTCCTGGATGCCCATCGCCTTGAAGTTGTCGAAGCCGGAGTTGAATGCGACGACCGGAATGCCTGCGGCCTCGGCGGCCTTGACGGCCGGAGCCATCGCGTCGGGCTTGGCCAGTGTCAGGGCGATGCCGTCGACCTTGCTGTCGATCGCGCTCTGCACCAGGTTGGCCTGGTTGGGTGCCTCCGGGTCGTTGGAGTAGCGCAGCTCGATGTTGTCCTTGTCGGCGGCGGCTTGCGCCCCCTTGCGGATGAGATCCCAGAACGAGTCGCCCGGCACCTCGTGGGTGATCATCGCGACCGTCATGCGTGGGGTGTTCGCCTGACCGGCGCCCATCCCGTTGCCGCTGCTGTCCGGCTTGCCGCCGGTGCTCGAACACGACGCGAGCCCAAGGGCAACTACCCCAACTCCCGCCACGGCTGCCAACCGAACAAACTTCATCGTTTCTCCTGTCTGCGGGTGCCGTGCGGCACGACCTGTGAACGATGTAATACGGGTCACAGCGGAATGTCAATAGTTTGTTCGGACATTAGGACTGCACGTCATATGTAACTTTGGGTCGGCAAAGTTTGCCGAGGGCCCGCCCACGGCGCCCGGCGACCGGCGTGACTCAGCGGTCTACGAGGGTCGTTTCGAAGTAGTAGCGCGACGCCCGGTAGCAGTGCGCGCCGTATTCGACCGCCTTGCCCGAATCATCGAACGCAGTGCGGTTCATGGTGAGCAGCGGCGCTCCGGCCTTCTCGGCGAGAAGCCGCGCCTCGGCCTTGGTGGCCGGCCTGGCGCCGATGCGCTGCCTGGCCAGCCGGATGTGCACCCCGCGGGCCCGCAGCGACTGGTAGAGACCGTTGGTCTCGAGCTCCTCGGCCGGTGGCGCGAGTTCGACGGGCAGATAGTTGGTCATCACCGCCAGCGGTTCACCGTTGGCGCAGCGAAGCCGCTGGATGGTGACCACCTCGCGGTCGGCGGTGAGGTTGAGCTCGACGGCGACCTCTTCCTCGACCGCACCGACGTGGTATCCGAGGAGCTGGGTGGTCGGATCCTGCCCGGCCCGGGCCAGGTCGTCGAACAGGCTGGTCAGCTCGACGCGGCGATGTACCGGGTTCTGCACGACCTGGGTTCCGACGCCGCGCTTGCGCACCAGCATGCCCTTGTCGACGAGCTCCTGAATGGCGCGGCGGGTGGTCGGCCGCGACAACGTGAGCCTTTTGGCCAATGCCAGTTCGTTCTCGAACCTGTCCCCCGGGGCGAGTTCACCGTCGCGGATCGCCGCTTCGATCGCTTGCGCGAGTTGGTAATACAGAGGGACAGGACTTGACCTGTCCAGCTCAACCGCCAGCGGCACGTCGACTCCGATCCTGCGTTCCGACCAGATGAGAATTAGCTGCAGCGTAACACCGGTTGATTGAAAGTCAGAATGTCAGGACAAACTATTGACAGAGGCGAGTGACGGGGGGCACAGTCGTAAGCGGTATCCGACACCTATCGCCGGGAGCTGACCTTGACCGATTCGCAGCCCTACGACGCCCTCGTCATCGGACGCAGTGGCGTCGACGTCTATCCATTGCAGACCGGCGTTGGCCTCGAACACGTGACGTCGTTCGGGAAGTTCCTCGGCGGCAGCGCGGCGAACGTCGCGGTGGCCACGGCCCGGTTGGGCAACCGCAGCGCGCTGATCTCGGGTGTCGGCGACGACCCGTTCGGCCGCTTCGTCCACGCCGAACTGGCCAACCTCGGCGTCGACAACACCTACGTCAGCACCCATGACGAGTACCCCACCCCCGTGACGTTCTGCGAGATCTTCCCGCCGGATCACTTCCCGCTGTACTTCTACCGCAAGCCCTCGGCACCGGATCTGCAGATCCGGCCGGACGAGATCGACGCCGAGGCAGTGCGCACCGCCCGGCTGTATTGGTCGACGGTCACGGGGTTGTCCGAGGAGCCGAGCCGCAGTGCACATTTCGCTGCATGGGAAGCCCGGTCCCGCTCTCCCCTGACCGTGCTCGATCTGGACTACCGGCCGATGTTCTGGGCGACCCCTGCCGATGCCTCCGAGCAGGTGCAGCGGGCCCTGCAGCACGTCACCGTTGCCGTCGGCAACCGCGAGGAGTGCGAGATCGCCGTCGGTGAGACGAATCCGCACAAGGCCGCCGACGCGCTTCTCGATCTCGGCGTCGAACTGGCGATCGTCAAGCAGGGGCCGCGCGGCGTGCTCGGCAAGACCAGGCACAGCTCGGTGACCGTCCCACCCAACGAGGTCGACGTGGTCAACGGCCTTGGCGCAGGAGACGCCTTCGGCGGCAGCCTGATCCACGGCCTGCTCCGCAACTGGCCGCTGGAGAAGACCTTGCGCTACGCCAACGCCGCCGGTGCCATCGTGGCGTCCCGGCTCGAGTGCTCGACGGCGATGCCGAGCGCCGACGAAGTGGCCGCGCTGGCCGAGCTGACCGCAACGGAGGCCGTGAATGTCTAAGCCGGTATGCGCCGACTACGCCGCGGTCACCGACCTGCGGGCCACCGATCCCGGCGCGGTCGCCCGCGCATGGAACGACCGGACCACCCGTCCCACCATCCGGGGCGACGGCAGGTTGATGATCGTCGCGGCCGACCATCCCGCCCGCGGTGCACTGGCCGTCGGATCACGACCGACCGCGATGAACAGCCGCACCGACCTGTTGGACCGGTTGCGCGCCGCGCTCGCCGATCCAGGCGTCGACGGCGTGCTTGCCACTTCCGAAATCCTCGACGACCTGCTGCTGCTCGGCGCACTCGAGGACAAGGTGGTGTTCTCGTCGTTCAACCGTGGCGGGCTGGCCGGATCGGCCTTCGAGCTCGACGACCGGATGACCGGCGCCACCGCGGCGTCCACCGCCGCGGCGAACATGAACGGCGGGAAGATGCTGTGCCGCATCGATCTCGCCGATCCCGGCACGGTCGCCACCATGACCGCGTGCGCGCAGGCGGTCGACGAGCTTGCGGCACACGGGCTGATCGCGATGCTGGAACCGTTCCTGTCCACCCGCGTCGACGGCAAGGTGCGCAACGACCTCAGCGCCGACGGGGTGATCAAGTCCGTGCACATCGGCCAGGGACTCGGCTCGACGTCGGCGTACACGTGGATGAAGCTCCCGGTGGTCGACGAGATGGACCGGGTGATGGAGTCCACCACGCTGCCGACCCTGCTGCTCGGTGGCGACCCCACCGATCCCGACGAGGCATTCGCCAGCTGGGAGAAGGCGCTCGCCCTTCCGTCCGTGCGCGGGCTGATAGTCGGTCGCACGCTGCTCTACCCCGCCGACGACGACGTGAGTGCTGCGGTCGCCACCGCAGCCTCGATGGTGAGGTGACCATGCACAGCAAGCTCTACATACCCGCCCGCAGCGCCGAGCTCCCGTTCACCGTCGACGTCACTCCCGAGTCCGCCGGCTGGACCGAATCCTCCTTGCAGGTGGTCGAACTCGACGACAGCCAGTCCCTCGAGTCGAATACCGGCGACACCGAGGTGATGATCCTTCCGCTGGTCGACGGCGGCATCGTCGAGTGCGACGGGGTCACCTACGAACTGTCGCCGCGCAAGTCGGTCTTCGACGGACCCGCCGACATGGTCTATCTCGGCATCGGACAGGAGTACCGGCTCAGCGGTGAAGGCCGATTCGCGATCTGCGGCGCCCGCGCCAAAAGGTCGTTCCCCAACCGTCGCGTGGCCGCCGCCGACGTGCCCGTCGAACTACGCGGCGCAGGCAACTGCAGCCGCCAGGTGCACAACTTCGGCACCGCAGGCGTCTTCGAGGCCGACTCGCTCATCGCGTGCGAGGTGATCACGCCCGGCGGGAACTGGTCGAGCTACCCGGCCCACAAGCACGACGAGAACACACCGACCCAGTCGCAACTCGAGGAGATCTACTACTTCGAGATCGCTGCCGGGCCGGACAATTCACGCGGCTTCGGCTACCACCGGGTGTACGGCACGCCCGACCGCCCCATCGAGGTACTCGAGGAAGTGCGCACCACGGTTACCACGGCCCTTCGGTCGCGGCGCCTGGCTATCACATGTACTACCTCAACGTGATGGCCGGACCGGGCGCCGAACGCGCCTGGATGATCGTCGACGATCCCGAACACGCCTGGCTGCGCGGCACCTGGGACGACCAGGCCGTAGACCCCCGGCTGCCCCTGCACGACCCAAGAGGAGTGTGACGTGGTCTCCAAGGCTTCCGCGTTCAAGTCCCCGCACGACGAACCGACCGTGCGGCTCACCGTCGCCCAGGCCACGGTGCGATTCCTGGCCAACCAGTTCGTCGAGCGCGACGGCGAGCGAAGCAAGTTCTTCGCGGGCTGCTTCGGCATCTTCGGGCACGGCAACGTGGCAGGCATGGGCCAGGCGCTGTTGCAGGACGAGATCCAGGCGGCCAAGGCAGGCACCGAGCCAGGGCTGCGATATGTGTTGGGCCGCAACGAGCAAGCGATGGTGCACACCGCCGCGGCGTATGCCAGGCAGAAGGACCGGCTGCAGGCGTGGGCGGTCACTGCGAGCATCGGGCCTGGCTCGACCAACATGCTCACCGGCGCGGCGCTGGCCACCATCAACCGGCTGCCCGTGCTGCTCCTGCCATCGGACACGTTCGCAACCCGGGTCAGTTCACCGGTGTTGCAGGATCTCGAGCAGCCCCACGACAACGAGCTGACCGTCAACGACGCGTTCAAGCCGCTGTCTCGCTTCTTCGACCGGGTGTGGCGGCCGGAACAGCTCCCCGCGGCCTTGATCGGCGCGATGCGAGTGCTGACCGACCCCGTCGAAACGGGCACGGCGACCGTGTCTCTGCCCCAGGACGTGCAGGCCGAGGCGTTCGACTGGCCGGAATCGCTTTTCGCCGAACGCACTTGGCACGTGGCCCGCCCGCTTCCCGAGCGGTCGGTCGTCGCCAGCGCCGCTGACGTGATCCGCTCGGCGACCAAGCCACTGATCGTCGCAGGCGGCGGCGTCATCTACTCCGGCGCCTCCGATGCGCTGGCGGCGTTCGTCGAGAAGACGGGCATCCCGGTGTCGGAGACGCAGGCCGGCAAGGGATCACTGCCCTACGACCACCCGCAGTCAGTCGGGTCGGTCGGCTCGACCGGCTCCACCGCAGCCAACGCGCTGGCCGCCGAAGCGGACGTCGTCATCGGCATCGGCACCCGGTACAGCGACTTCACCAGCGCGTCACGCACCGCCTTCAACAATCCCGACGTGCGATTCGTCAACGTCAACGTCGCCTCGTTCGACGCCGTGAAACAGGGCGGCCTGTCCGTCGTCAGCGACGCCCGCGAGGCCATCGACGCACTGTCCGACGCGCTGAGCGACTACTCGGTCGACGATGGCTACCGCACGCGGACAATCGAACTCGCCAGGGCGTGGGACGACACCGTCGGCGCGGCATACCGCGTCGAGGACGACGGCGGCGCCCTGAACCAGAGCCAGATCATCGGCCTCGCCAACACGTTGTCCGATCCGCGTGACGTGGTGGTGTGTGCGGCAGGGTCGATGCCTGGCGACCTGCACAAGCTGTGGCGTACCCGCGACCGCAAGGGATACCACGTCGAGTACGGGTATTCGTGCATGGGCTACGAGGTGGCCGGCGGCATCGGCGTCAGAATGGCGAGCCCCGACCGCGACGTGTTCGTCATGGTCGGCGACGGGTCATATCTGATGATGGCGACCGAACTGGTGACGGCCGTCCAGGAAGGCGTCAAGGTCATCCTGGTGCTGGTGCAGAACCACGGCTTCGCCTCCATCGGCTCACTATCGGAGTCGTTGGGTTCGCAGCGATTCGGCACCTCCTACCGCTACCGCGACGACGCGGGCCACCTCGCCGGCGACAAGCTTCCCGTCGACCTGGCGGCCAATGCCGCCAGCCTCGGTGCCGAGGTGATCAAGGTGACGACGGCCGCGGAGTTCGCCGATGCGGTCAAGGTGGCCAAGGCGAACGAGCGCACCACCGTCATCCACGTCGAAACCGACCCGTTGATCTTCGCGCCCGACAGCCAGTCCTGGTGGGACGTTCCCGTCAGCCAGACCTCGGAGCTGGACTCCACACAGCAGGCGTACGAGACGTACGCCGAGTGGAAGAAGATTCAGCGTCCGTTCGTGAAGCCCCATGACTCGAAGGATTGATACATGAGCACCATTCTCGTTGGCTCTGCCCCCGATTCCTGGGGTGTGTGGTTCCCCGACGATCCGGGGCAGACCCCGTACACCCGGTTCCTCGACGAGGTCGCCGGCTCCGGCTACCAGTGGATCGAGTTGGGTCCTTACGGCTACCTGCCCACCGACCCGAAGAAACTGTCCGACGAGCTGGCCTCCCGCGGCCTGAAGCTATCCGCTGGAACGGTTTTCGAACACCTGCACCAAGACGACTCGTGGGACGCCGTCTGGAAGCAGATCGAGGACGTCGCGAAGCTGACGGCCGCGGTCGGCGGCAAGCACGTCGTCGTCATCCCGGAGATGTGGCGCGATCCCGCCACCGGCGCCGTGCTCGAGGACCGCACGCTCACCCCCGAGCAGTGGCATAAGAAGACTCGGGGCATGAATGATCTCGGCAAGGCGATGTTCGAGAAGTACGGCGTCCGTGCGCAATACCACCCGCACGCCGACAGCCACGTCGACACCGAAGAGAACGTGTACCGCTTCCTCGACGGTACCGACGGCGAGTTCGTCAACCTCTGCCTGGACACCGGCCACATCAGTTACTGCGGCGGCGACAACATCGCGATCATCGAGCGGGCCCCCGAGCGGATCGGCTACCTGCACCTCAAACAGGTGGACCCAGAGGTTCGGGCGAAGGTCGAGGCCGAGGACCTGCCGTTCGGCGAGGCCGTCAAGCTCGGCGCCATGACCGAGCCGCCGCGCGGAATCCCGGACATGCCACCGCTTCTGGCCGCCGTCGAGAAGCTCGGCATCGACGTGTTCGCGATCGTCGAGCAGGACATGTACCCGTGTGAGGTCGACGCTCCGCTCCCCATCGCCCAACGCACCAGAAGCTATCTGGGGTCCTGCGGCGTTCCCTCCGTTCGATTCAGCTAGTCGGCCGCCTTATTTAGGAGATTGAAAGACATGTCGGATCTACGCATCGCCGTTCTCGGCGTCGGCGTCATGGGCGCCGACCACGTCGCCCGCATCGAGGGCAAGATCTCCGGCGCCCGCGTCACGGTGGTCAACGACTACATCGCCGAGAAGGCCGAGCAGACCGCCGCCGGCATCCCCGGCTGCCGCGCCATCGCCGACCCGCTCGACGCGATCGCCGACCCCGACGTCGACGCCGTCGTGCTCGCCACGCCCGGCCCCACCCACGAGAAGCAACTACTGGCGTGCCTCGAGCACACCAAGCCCGTGATGTGCGAGAAACCGCTCACCACCGACGTCGCGACCTCCCTCGAGATCGTCAAGCGCGAGGCCGAACTCTCCACCAGGCTGATCCAGGTCGGCTTCATGCGCCGGTTCGACCACGAGTACGCCCAGCTGAAGGCACTGCTCGACGGAGGCGAACTGGGCAACGCGCTGGTGCTGCACTGTGCGCACCGGAATCCCGCCGTACCACCACACTTCGACAGCGCGATGATGGTGCGGGATTCGCTCGTGCACGAGGTTGACGTCACCAGGTTCCTGTTCGACGAGGAGATCGCCTCGATCCAGATCATCAAGCCCACCCCGAATCCGGCTGCACCGCACGGCCTCTCCGATCCGCAGATCGCGATTCTGAGGACAAGCACGGGCAAACATGTTGATGTGGAGCTGTTCGTGACAACCGGGGTGGCCTACGAGGTGCGCACCGAGGTGGTCGCCGAGCGCGGCAGCGCGATGATCGGCCTCGACGTCGGTCTGGTGCGCACCGGCGCCCCCGGCACGCGGGGCGGTCAGATCACCCCCGGCTTCCGCGAACGGTTCGGCCAGGCCTACGACACCGAGTTCCAGCGCTGGGTCGATGCCGTCCACCGCGGCCGCTCCACCGGGGACTTCACCGATGGACCGAGTGCCTGGGACGGCTACGCGGCCACCGCCGTGTGCGAAGCCGGAGTCGAGTCATTGCAGAGCGGACTCCCGGTCGACGTGAAGATGGTCGACCGCAGATCGATTCCGAGGGCGTGAGCATGAAGATCGCCCTTGACCCCACCCCGTTCCACCACGACCACGACCTGCTCGAATTCCCGCGCGTAGTCGCGGAATTGGGCTACCAGCATCTGCAGCTGACACCGCACCGGGACTTCATCCCGTTCTTCAACCACCCCCGCGCAGACGACGACCTAGTCGCCCGGTTCCGCAAGTCGTGCGCCGACGCCGGCGTCGGGATCGCCTCCGTGTTGCCGGTGCTGCGGTGGTCCGGACCGGACGAGGACGCGCGCGAAGCCGCAGTGCGGAACTGGAAGCGCGTCATCCAGATCACCGTCGACCTCGGGGTGAACGTGATCAACACCGAGTTCTCCGGCCGCCCCGAAAAGGCGGAGGAATCGGAGCGGGCCTTCTTCCGGTCGATGGAGGAACTGCTGCCGATCTTCGAGCGCGAGGGTATCGACGTGCGGATCGATCCGCACCCCGACGACTTCGTCGAGGACGGCCTGGAGGCGGTGCGGATCATTCGGGGCGTCAACTCACCCAACCTCGGCATGGTGTTCGTCGCGTGCCACGCGTTTCACATGGGCGCCAACATGATCGACATCATGCGGGCGGCTGGCGACAAGCTGCGGCTGGTTCATGTCGCCGACACCATGGACCACCATCGCAGCCACGGTTTGCGGTACATCACCAACCCGCCGGGCAATCCGGTGCGGGTGCACCAGCACCTCAAGATCGGCGACGGCGACGTCGACTGGGACGAGTTCTTCGGCGGTCTTGCCGAGATCGGCTTCTACGACCGGCCGGACACCGTCATGGTGTCGTCGGTGTTCGCCGAGGACGAGAACGCCCACGAAGTGTCGCGCTACCAATTGAAGACCATGACGGAGTACGTCGCCAAGCACGGAAAGTAAGTGACTGAACCGAGGCTCATCGCCACAGCTTGGAGCAGCGCCGGCGCGATCTCACCAGTGGATTCGCCAGCGGTCAGTCCGGTGCCCATCGCGGAACGCATCGCCGCCATCGGCGATGCGGGCTTCTGCGGCTTCGGCCTGGTGGCCGATGACCTCCGAGCCATCCGCGACGTCATCGGCTTCGAGGCGCTGCGTGACCTGATCTCGGCGGCCGGGTTGGTGCACACCGAGATCGAGCTGCTGGAGCGGTGGTGGATTCCGCGCGGCGAGACGGGCAGTACCTACGACGTCCGCGAACTTCTTTTCGAGGTCGCCGACGTGCTGGAGCCGTCGTTCATCAAGATCGGTTCGGAGAACGGCCCCCCTTTGTCGGATCCCTTGGCATTGACACAGCCGCTGCGAGATCTCGCCGAACAGGCGGCAGCACACGGAACACGGGTCGCCATCGAGACGATGCCCTTCTCGGCGATCGCGACGGTGCCCATGGGCGCTGAGATCGTGGCGGCGGCAGGGCATCCGGCGGCAGGCTTGCTCGTGGACGCCTGGCACGTCTTTCGCGCCGATACCTCGCTGGCCGAACTACGCGCGACACTGCGGCCGGAGATGATCTTCGGCGTCGAACTCGACGACGCGGCACCGGGGGTCGTCGGAACGCTCTTCGAGGACACGGTCGATCGCCGGTTGCTCTGCGGTGACGGCTGTTTCGACCTGGCGGGTCTGGTGGCGACCCTTCGCAAGCTCGGCTTCGACGGACCGTGGGGCGTCGAGATCCTGTCCACGTCCTACCGGGCACTGCCGGTCGGCCCTGCTCTCAAGCTTGCCGCAGGGTCTGCACTGTCGGTGCTCTGACGCAAGGGCCGCTCGATAGGTTCCTCAGCCTCCGGTGAGTCTGCTACGCAGGGCCGCGTCCACCGGTCCAGCCGGCGCGTCGTCGACCGACCCGATGAAGACGACGGCGATCTCGACGGGCTCGGCGGCGGCGACCGCACGCCATGCGACCAAGTTGGGATGGTTGACGCCAGCCGCTGCCTCTGCAGGCGCCAGCTGAGCGATCGCGTCGTCCAATTGAGCTGGAGTCACCGAGAACTCACGTGTACCCGAGGCGTGACCGACGCACTCGGCCAGGATGACCGCGGGCAGCCCATGAGTGCCAGGCTGGTTGACGTGCGGAAAGTGCCAACCGTCGTCACCGCGATAGCCCACCGCGTAGGCGACCGGTGCTTGCCACCCCGGGATGCGCTCGGCACGCGCCCGCGCGATCTCTCGAAGCCCGGTCAGTGTCGCCCAATCCTCGTCAGCCATGCCAACGATTGTGCGCTCACCCGATCGCCCGCGAGCGCGCGCATCCGTCGTGATTCGACGGCGTGTCGAGGTACAGACACGCGCGCTCGCGGGAAAGAGGAACCGAGCCTCAGAGGATGTAGAGCATCTCCTGGTACGTCGGGAGCGGCCAGAGGTCGTCGGCCACCACGCCTTCCAGCGTGTCGGCCGCGGCACGGACCGCCTCCATCGCCGGAAGCAGGCTCTGCGCGTGGGACGCCTCGTCCATCGCGCTGACCGCCGAGTGGTCCTCCAACCCCTTCTTCAGGTCGGCAAGCGAACTCACCAGGTCCGCGATGGGCGACGAGACATCTTCCAGCAGTGCGGTACTCGGCTCCATGCCTGCCGCCTTGAGCGTGGCGACGTTCTGGGCGACCTCGGTCTGGTAGCGCATGGCCGCGGGCAGGATCACCGTCGCGCCGAGCTCGAGGGCCAGCTTCGCCTCCACGTGAATGGTCAGGGCGTACTGCTCGAGCCCGACCTCGTAGCGGCTGTGCATCTCGCGATCGTTGAAGACCTTGTACTTCTCGAACAGGGCCAGCGACTCCGGCTTGATCAGCTCGGGCAGCGCGTCGAGCGTGGTCTTCAGGTTCGGCAGCCCGCGTTCTGCAGCCTCGATCTGCCAGTTGTCGGAGTATCCGTCGCCGTTGAACACCACCGCGCCATGCTCGGTGATGATCTCGGTGAGCAACGTCTGGACCGCCATGTCGAAGTCCTCACCGTCGGCGACGGCCTTCTCCAACACGGTGGCCATGTAGTCCAGCGAATCGGCCATGATCGTGTTGATCATCACCATCGGTACCGCGACGGTCTGGCCCGAACCCGGCGCGCGGAACTCGAAGCGGTTGCCGGTGAACGCGAACGGGCTAGTGCGGTTGCGGTCGCCTGGATCGGTGGGCAGGTGCGGCAGCGTGTCGACACCGATGATCATGGTGCCCTTGCCCTTTGACGACGTCGCCGCGCCCTTGGCGATCTGCTCGAACACGTCGGCAAGCTGATCGCCGAGGAAGATCGAGATGATCGCGGGCGGGGCCTCGTTGGCGCCGAGCCGGTGGTCGTTGGTCGCCGAGGCGACCGAAACGCGGAGCAGGCCCGAGTACTTGTGCACGGCACGGATCACGGCCGCGCAGAACACCAGGAACTGCGCGTTCTCGTGCGGCGTATCTCCCGGCACCAGCAGGCTGCCCAGTTCGGCGTTGCCCAGCGAGAAGTTCACGTGCTTGCCGGAACCGTTGACACCGGCGAACGGCTTCTCGTGGAACAGGCACTCCATGCCGTGCTTCTTGGCGATCGTCTTGAAGGTCGTCATCAGCAGCTGCTGGTGGTCGGACGCGATGTTGGCCCGCTCGAACATCGGGGCGATCTCGAACTGGCCGGGCGCGACCTCGTTGTGCCGCGTCTTGGCAGGGATGCCGAGCTTGAACAGCTCGCGCTCGGTGTCCATCATGAAGCCCAGCACCCGCTCGGGCACGGCGCCGAAGTAGTGGTCGTCGAACTCCTGGCCCTTGGGCGGCTTGGCGCCGAACAGCGTGCGACCCGCATTGATCAGATCGGGCCTGGCCAGGAAGAAGTGCCTGTCGACCAGGAAGTACTCCTGCTCGGGTCCGCAGAACGACACCACCTTCTCACCGTTGGTGTGCCCGAACAGCGCCAGGATGCGTTCGGCGTGCGCACCCATCGCCTGCTGGCTGCGCAGCAACGGCGTCTTGTGGTCCAGTGCCTCGCCGGTCATCGACACGAACACGGTCGGAATGCACAGCGTGTTGCCGTTCGGGTTCTCCAGGATGTAAGCCGGGCTGGTCACGTCCCAGCCGGTGTAACCACGGGCCTCGAAGGTGTTGCGCAGGCCGCCGGACGGGAAGCTGGACGCGTCGGGCTCGCCCTGGATCAGGACCTTGCCTGCGAACTCGGCCAGGGTGGCGCCGTCGGAGACCGGCTCGAGGAAGCTGTCGTGCTTCTCGGCGGTCAGACCGGTCAGCGGATAGAAGACGTGGGCGTAGTGCGTCGCACCCTTCTCCAGTGCCCAGTCCTTCATCACCGCGGCCACCGCGTCGGCGATCGCCGGATCCAGCTTGGCGCCCTTGTCGATGGTGGCAAGCACGGACTTGTAGACCGACTTCGGCAGCCGCAATTGCATCTCGGCCTTGGTGAAGACGTTCGAACCGAAGATCTCACCGGGCGCCTCGGCGGGGTCGAAGCTGATCGCCGGAGGCACGTAGGCCTCAACGTTGTTGATCGCTTGCAGACGGACTGCGTTTCCGCTCAATGGAGTTCCTATCGCCGCATGCGTCCGCAACTGTTTCGCGGACCTAGATCGGCCAACATTAGGAGCGTTGAGTTCCGGGACTGTTACGCGCGCGTCACCGCCAGAATGCGGGCCATCGGGCAAACACGTCGCGTCGCTTACCAGGTTGTCAGCGCGATGGCCGAAACCACCTCGAGTGCGACCTGCGGCGACGGTCTCAAAGCAGAATTCAAACGTCGTCGGACATCACTCTAATCCGTTGTGTCACTTTGGTTTCAGGCGTCGCAGATTGGTGGGAATTGTCGGTAGTCGAATGTATGTTCGAACTATGGAAGCGGGGGCAATCGAGGCGATGGCCGCGTTGCGTGCCGCGTACGACGCCTTCGCCGACTGTCGCCTCGAAAACCTGACACGCAGCGAACTACTCGAGCTCTACGGCGAGTACGAGGCGCTGACCTGTGCGCTGCCAACCCAGTCGCATCGGATGCTGGCCCGCCTGCAAGCCGTAACCACCGCCGCGGAGTTGGGCGCCAAGTCGTGGAACGAGGCGCTGCGAATTCTGTGGCGGCTGTCGACCGCCGAGGCCGGTCGTCGGCTAGCCGAAGCCGCCGACCTCGTCTCGCAGTGCACGTTGATCGGTGTGTCGCTCGATCCGGTGCTGCCCGCGGTCGCGACCGCCCAGGCCGCTGGGGCGATCACCGGTGACCACGTGAAGGTGCTGCGCGACACCATGAAGAAGATCCCACCCTGGGTGGACATCGCGACCCGTGCACAGATCGAGGTCGACCTGGTCCGTGTCGCCGTCAGTGTCGGACCCAAGGAGCTCAAGGAGACCGCCGCACTGCGCCTGTTCCTGCTGGATCAGGACGGCCCAGAACCCAACGATGAGGAACGCCAACGCACCCGCGGACTCTCCACGGGCAAGCAACTGCCCAACGCCAACGTCCCCATCCAGGGTGAGATGTCACCCGAGGCGTGGGCGGTGTGGGAGGTCATCTTCGCCAAATATGCCGCGCCCGGCATGTGCAATCCCGCCGACGACGAACCCTGCACAGCGGGCACTCCCAGCCAAGCCCAGATCGACAACGACCACCGCACAACGGCCCAGCGTCGGCACGACGCGATGTTGGTGATCGGGAGAATCGCGTTGATGACCGACCTCGGCGACCTCAACGGCCTGCCCGTGTCGATCATCATCCGCACCACACTCCAAGACCTGGAGAGCAGAGCAGGGATCGGCGTCACCGGCGGCGGCACCATCATGCCGATCGAGGACGTGATTCGCATCGGTGGGCACGCCAATCACCACCTCGCAGTATTCGATGGCGCGACGGGCTCCGCGCTCAATCACTTCCGGGCCAAACGGGTAGCCACTCCCGCGCAGCGCATCATGCTGATCGCCCGTGACGGGGGATGCACCAAGCCGTGTTGCACCGTCGGTGCCTACGGCAGCCAGGTCCATCACGCCGTGCGTGATTGGGTCGAGGGCGGCAACACCAACGTCGACGAGATGGCATTGGCGTGCGGCCCGGACAACCGCGTCGCCACCGACGGCGGGTACCGCACCAGTATCAACGCCCGCGGTGAGTGCGAGTGGGCACCACCAGCGCACCTCGACAATGGTCAAGCCAGGCTGAACTACTATCACCGCCCCGAAGCATTGCTCAGGCCACCCGACTACGAGCCACAACCGAAGCCCGACAACGACATCGACGACGCGGAGACCCATCGGCCCGGCCAGGACGGCCGCTTCGACGCGTCGGCCAGTGATCACGATGGCGGCGCCGTCGGCGGCAAGGGAGTGCGCGGACCCTAGCCCACATTCGCGGGACTGCTTGGACTGCGACCGTGGCACGCACGCGGTGGTCGATTCGAGTCGACCACATCGCCGGGACGACGCGCACCTCTGCCGATTCCGCATCGTGAAAGCCGTGCGATTGGCTTGCTGAGCTCGACGACGTCGATGGCTCACCGGTTAGACGCGCGGATTAGTCTGTATACATGCCCACGCGCCTCCGCCCCGACCAGGACAACGACGCCTCGTACGACGAGCACGCGGCAGAAATCACCGGGCCCGAGCACGAGGCCGCGGGCGTCAAGGCCGTGATGGTGTCCCTGCACCGCGGGTTGGAGCAGATGGGGCCGGTGCGGACGGCGGCGACGTTGTCTCGGCTGAACCAGCGGCACGGGTTCGACTGCCCTGGGTGCGCATGGCCTGAGGAGCCGGGTGGCCGCAAGCTGGCCGAGTTCTGCGAGAACGGCGCCAAGGCCGTCGCTGAGGAAGCCACCAAGCGGCGCGTCACCCCGGAGTTCTTCGCTCGGCACTCCGTCGCCGAGCTCGACGCCAAACCCGAGTACTGGCTGTCGCAGCAGGGCAGGTTGACCCATCCCATGCTGCTGGCGCCGGGCGACACGCACTACCGGCCCGTCGAGTGGGACGAGGCCTACCGCCTGATCGCCGACGAGCTACAGAGCCTGGACAGCCCGGACGACGCGCTGTTCTACACCTCGGGCCGCACCAGCAACGAGGCCGCGTTCCTGTACCAGCTGTTGGTCCGTAGCTACGGCACCAACAACCTGCCGGACTGCTCCAACATGTGCCACGAGTCGTCGGGCACGGCGTTGACGGACTCGATCGGCATCGGCAAGGGCTCGGTGACGGTCGAGGACATCGTGGACGCCGACTGCATCCTGATCGCCGGACAGAACCCTGGCACCAACCATCCGCGGATGCTGTCGGTGCTGGAGAAGGCGAAGGCGGGCGGCGCGAAGATCATCGCGGTCAACCCGTTGCCCGAGGCCGGTCTGATGCGGTTCAAGGATCCGCAGAAGGTCAAGGGCGTCGTGGCACACGGCGTCGCGATCGCCGATGAGTTCGTCCAGATCCGCCTCGGCGGCGACATGGCGTTGTTCGCGGGTCTTGGCCGGCTGCTGTTCGAGGCCGAGGACCGCAACCCGGGTTCGGTGCTCGACCGTGCGTTCATCGCCGATCACTGTGCCGGTTTCGACGAATACGAGAAGCAGGCCCGCGCAGTCGATCTGGACACCGTGGTGGAGGCGACCGGCATCGACCGCGAGCAGCTCGAGCGCGTGGCGGGGATGCTGATCTCCTCGCAGCGGACGGTGTTCTGCTGGGCGATGGGGCTGACCCAGCACCGGCACGCCGTTGCAACCATCGGCGAGGCCACCAACCTGCTGCTGATGCGCGGCATGATCGGTAAGCCGGGCGCTGGCGTGTGCCCGGTGCGCGGGCACTCCAACGTGCAGGGCGACCGGACGATGGGCATCTGGGAGCAGATGCCCGAGGAGTTCCATGCCGCACTCGACGAGCGGTTCGGCATCACCACTCCGCGCACCCACGGGCACGACGTCGTCAACGGAATCCGGGCGATGCGCGACGGGCACGCCCGCGTATTCATCGGCATGATTCCGTTGAC
>Ga0193716_1000358_pt1 | contig 28473 bp, 23 predicted proteins | sample U2c1metaG_FD_145901 | JGI IMG/M metagenome (GOLD analysis project Ga0193716, IMG submission 145901) | Soil microbial communities from a riparian zone of the East river system, Colorado, United States - U2c1 | ecosystem: Environmental > Terrestrial > Soil > Riparian zone | place: USA: East River...
GGGGAGACTCGGATGCTCCGTCTAATAGAAACTTCGCTGCTGGATCGACAGAAGCAGCCGCCGACACGTCGATGCCTCCACTGATTCTGAGGAGCGCGAGTTTGGATTTTTCAGTTGGCGTAAGGGTCGCGGAGGCAGGGGCTGGAGGATCTTGCACCTTAGCTGAATCTGACGAAACAATCCCTATTGCAGGGACGCCAGCTCCAGGGATGACGGCATAGCTTTCAACCGCGCAAAACGAGCTGTCTTTCTGAGGAGGGGATATAAATTGGAGTGCGATCGGGTCATTGTTCTTATTCACGTCGTTTAACCCAGAGCTGAGGAGCGCAGCCCCTCCTGCTGGAGGACAAGAGGCATAGAGATCGATTTTTGCCGTGTACCCTGCCTTCTGCGGAAGAGGAGTAACTATAGCGGCCTTCGCTCCTGTGTAGGTGGGCGCAATTGTTAGCTTAGGTGACCCTGCACCAACAGGCGCTGCTGCTTTAGCAACTACTGTGAGCGGAAAGTTAACAACTGCCGGAGCCCCGGTCCCGGTGAAGGTTTCAACGACACAAAACGAGTCGCCACTTGCCAGCGGTGCGGCAAGGGCCAGCGCGATTGTTCCCGCTATTGCCGTACTGTGACCTACTCCCGGGTTCAACATAGATAAACCGCCGGGCGTTAACCCCGACGGGGTGCACGGAAGTACATCAAACGTTGCAAGTATGTCGGCTCCAGGAGCACCCACGGTGACAGAAACTGCATTCTCTCCAGAGTAGGGCTGCTGCACCTGAGCAGTGGCAGATGCAGATACAGCGAGCAGCGGTAATAGGGCGAAGCAGCAAGACAGAAAACTATGAATCGTTCGCATAGGTTGGCTCCGTAGATGCAGTGCCTCAGGGGCAGCAGTCATCTTTGCTGTGTGTGGCGGCTTAGGTTGTAAGAAAGGAATTGCGGCGGGTTCGGCAGCCGGATTTGCACTTATGCCAGGTTGCTGCGCACGCTTGGCATGATCCTGTGGCCGGTTTCTCCAATCAAGGTTATTGGTATGGAAGACACAATAGCAGGAAAGATAGTAGGGCTAAGTGAAAAAATACTGATTTCAGTGGTTTTAAGTCGCGGAACTCTCGTTTTGCTAAAAATGGAACGTTCTACTTGCCGTCTTCGATTGCTATGCGCGGTCAGAAGCATTGCAACGTCCAAACTCCGACCTATCCCCCTAGCTCGCTATAGATAGTTGTTAAGCCAGGTTGCAGCGCCGTCGGTGACGATGCTCTCGTGGCCAAGGCGGCGATAGCTTTCAAACTGGGACTCGGTAAACCACTGGTCGAGTGTCGTGTCGTTGGGGAAGGCCGGCTGCTCTTTGTGGTAGTTGATGAGGTCTGCCGGGAGTCCGTTGGTGAAGGTCGACTTGATATAGAGGATGGAGCCGGTGGCGCCATTGGGATATCGGATGGTTCCTTCGACAAAGTGCTGAGGGCTGACTGGCGGTTTTCCCTTCAGCTCGAGTTTGGAGATATCGAGATCGATCTCCGCGCCAAAGTCGATACGGCATTTTCGGATTGCCATGCCGATGCCCTGAAAGGCGAGGTCGCCGTCCTGCTCCGCGTCGCAGACGACGATGGTGGAGCAGTGGCGGCGGACGAGTTCGTAGAGGCCCATGTTCTCGAAGTGGCCGCCGTCGGTGAGGTAGACGAAGGCGGCTGCGTCGTTGACCATGCCGAAGAGCTCAGCAAGGAGATAGAAGAGGCCAAACCAAGGGGAGGAGGCGATGCCGCGACTGCGAAGGCGGAATTGTTTGTGGCGAGGATTGCGGATCCAAAGGCCGAGGCGGACGTTGAAGATGGTGAGCAGGAAGGCCATGGTGGGGCTGGAGTGGTAGCCCCAGTTCGGACTGATGGCTGCACCGGATGCGGCTACCGCGGTGGCCATGCGCGGACCGCCATCCTTGAAGGCGAAATCGCGGGTCGCGGTGTAGCCGTTGAACTGGATGCGGGGAGTGTCTGCCTCGGTCCAGCCTACGTCATAGCCGCAGTAGAGAGGCGTAAAGGCGAAGGCCCCAGCCTTGCGCTCCTGGTAGGCGAGATCTTCACCGAAGGAGAGGTTCAGGGCAGAGCAGAAGATAGGAAAGGGGCCTTGATAAGTGGGCTTCTGCGGTGTGCCATCGCAGGCTGGAACCCATAGCTTCTGCTGACTGGGGTCGCTGAAATGGACGGGGAGGAGGTCGGCAAGGCGAAGGTGCTTATCGCTGCTCGCGAAGCCGGTGAAGGGATTGGGACGGCGATCAGGATCGCTGGCCCCGGCGTAGCAGCGGGCGAGACGGTCGCGGTAGAAGGCATGGAGGGAGAACTCGTTGATGTCGATGCGCCAGCCGAAGAGGAGGGCTATAGCCGCCAGGAGAGCGAGGAGCCAGAAGAAGGCTATATGGGGGAGCGTTGGAGTGCCCAGTTGCGAGTCGATGCTGGTTAGAGCTTTTTCTACGACGGCGGAGAGCGTCAGCAGCAGGCCGGTGATGAAGACAGGGGGGCCGATGAGGGCGAGGAGATTGAGAATGGTAGTCTTGCGGGATTTCGTGTCTTGCGGCGTGCCGCTGGTCAAGCCGCTGGTGCCTGCGAGGACGCTGATGAGTGTCGTACCGATCCAGCCCATCCCGCCGGAGCATCCGTAGTGGGCAACGTGGAGGAGATAAGAGACGAGCCGAGGCCCCAGCAAAGAACATGCGGTGAGCGCGAACCACACGATGCCGAACAGAAAGCTCCAGGCACGCAGACGAGCGAACCACTCCCGGACAGATTCGTCGACCAGATTGCCGACCAGGCCACCTGCGATCTCGATTGAGAGAAAGATGATACCCAGCACGAGCGGAGGAAGCAGAGGGATGGCAACCCGGGTGATCTGATCCAGGGGAAGAAGGAAGGAGATCGAGAAGAGGAGGAATCGCGACAGATGGATCAACACATAGCCTGAGCCGACGGCGCCGGCCATAGCCAATAGGATCACGCTTTGTTTCCAGCTGACAGGAATCGCCCGGACAGAAGAGAGGACCAGGAGGGCGAGACCAAGCAGGAGAGCGGTAAATACCCAGGAGGTAGAGGTATCTTCATCAAACCTATTAAGAGGAGACCACCAACGGAAGGAGTACGCCGTCTGCCATGCTCTCAGATCCTGAAAGCCGCGTAGCCGGAGGGGCGGATCGATTGCGGCTGCCTTTTGCGGATGGCTGCAGTACTCGGGATCAATCGCTGGGCCGAGCATATGCAGGTGACTGATGAACAGTCGCGAGCTGGAGGGGACGGGACCTGTCGATGCAGGCCAGTTCACGATGGCGACCGGGCACGGATTCCTGTTGGGTAGATCTACGCCACTCCAGAAGGAGGAGCGGTAGAGATAGGGAGAGACGACGAAGACAGCGATCAGGATGGGAAAGAAGACACAACTCAAGACGCCGCCCTGGCCAAGACCTTTCTCTTTGCTTGGGTGGCAGTGGTCCATCGGCGGACTTTTGAGTTGAGAAAAAAAGATGACACATGAGGCGACTGCGAAGCCGGCAAAGACAATGAGCGCGGCGACTCCACCATGCTGCAAGAAAAAGTGAGCGATGCGGCCGTTCGAGACGACATGGAAGTGGGGGAGGAGGAGGACGAGCAACAGCGTGGCGACGAGCACGATCTGGTTGAGGAAGGTGTTGCGCAGCCAGATGGAGAAGGCGACCCACGTATCGGCGGAGAAGAGCCCTACCTGCGGCGTGAGGTAGTTGGAGTAGCGGCGCAGCCAGCGGAGCGGGTCGGGCGAGACGGTGCGGGTCGAGGGGGGACCGGGAATGGGCGACAGCTGTTCTTGGACCTTGGCGCGGTCTTCGCAGTGGATCCAGGAGGCGAGGAACTGGTGAATGTATCCGCCACCGGAGACGGTCGAGAGATAGTCGAAGCATTTAAGTTTGTCGAGGGCCGCAAGACCCTGCAGGACACCGAGGTTGAAGGTTGCGCTGCGGATGCCTCCGCCGGAGAAGCAGATTCCCTGGAGATCCAACTCTCTCGCCACCTGGTAGACGTCCTTGTGGTTGCCATTGGGAGGAGGCCAGTCGCCACGGGCGGCGAGCTCCTGCTCGAGAAGCCATTTGCCGGGGGGATATTGAACCAGCGCGGCAAGCCTTGCCTGCGCCTTGGGATTCGCCTCTAAAAGGTCAACGATCTGCTGCTCTGTGGAATCGGCGAGCGAGGGCGGCTCGCGATGGAAGGCTGCCTTCCACGACGCATCGCTTAGTCCGTTCGCTTTAATCTCCTGCGCCAGCCGAACGCAATAGGCTCTGGCTGAATCGCTGTCGTTCGATGGCTGCATGAAGACTCCTGGCAGAAAGATGCACGTGTGCCCTAGGAGCTGGCGCTCTCTCTAGACTCTTGTGCTGGGGGCCCATGGATACGTGGATGAGTGAACCATACGCAGCGTCGCGGTGCAAGACAGGAATTCCTTGCGGACTCATGGAACAAGCTAAGATGCGACGCGGGTACGCAGGCGGGTGCGCAGGCTTCTAGTTTCCTCGCGGTGACAGAGGAGACAGAGGGTGCGGAGGTTGTCGAGATCGCATTGGCCGCCGCCTTCGGCTACGGGGAGGATGTGGTCGGCATCCCACAAGCTGCGGCGGCTGGTGATGGTCTTCATCCCATAAAGGCTCAGGCCAGCGATACGCGCCGGGCCCCGGGAGCGCTTCAAAGCTGCGTAGGCAGCTGCGGTGTCGATGCGGCAGACTGCGCAGTGGCCACGATCGCGGGCAAAGACCTGGTCGCGGAGGTAGCCGGGGTCGGTGCGCAGACGCCACTGGTGGACACAGTAGTCGGAGCAGAAGGTGCGGCGGCGCTTCGCGATGATTTCGAGGTCGCACCAGCGGCAGAGCGGAAGGCCGTGAGGGCCTTTGGCGAGAGCGTGGCGGGTGGTACGGCCACCGGGGAGGGTGCGCGGCAGAGGCATGGTCTGAATTCAGGATAGGCGAGGCGTGGGTGTTTTGAGATGATCAGGCGGGTTCCTGCGTGTGGGGAAGGCGTCACGGAGGAATCGGCTGCGACAATGACGAGATCAAACTATGATCGGAGAAGTAGTGGAGGGCCTATGTCCAAGTTACAGTCGACGATGGTGCAGTTGGGAACCCTGGCTCCGGCGTTTGAGCTTATAGACGTTGTGAGCGGAAGGGCAGTGGGGCGGGATGATGTCGCCGCCGATCAAAAGGGGTTGCTCGTGATGTTTATCTGCGTCCACTGCCCCTATGTGCGGTATGTCGAGGCAGAGCTGGCGCAGATCGGAGTGGACTACGAGGGGAAGATTGGCATTGTGGCGATCTCCTCGAACGACATCGAAGCGTACCCGCAGGATGGACCGGAGGAGATGAAGGCCCAGGCTCAACGGCTGGGGTTCCGCTTCCCTTACCTGTTGGATGAGACGCAGGAGGTCGCACGCGCCTATGATGCGGCGTGTACGCCGGACTTCTTCCTGTTCGACGGCGAGATGAAGCTGGTCTACCGAGGACAGCTGGACGATAGCAGGCCGCGGCGGGGAGAGTTCGGGAACGATATTCCGGTTACAGGAAAAGATTTGCGGGCTGCGCTGGATGCCGTTATCGCAGGAAAACGGCCGGATACGAATCAGCGGAACAGTATTGGCTGCAATATCAAATGGAAGGAATAAGATGAACACCGCAGACGGTGTTCTGGCGAGGTGAAGAGATTATGGAAGATGTGCTTGGGCAGCTGAAGGCGGGGATTCGGCGATTTCAGACGGAGGTTTATCCGGCGCAGGAGGAGACCTACCGGAGAGCCGCGAGTGAACCTCAGACCCCTCGGGCGTTGATTGTGACGTGTGCGGATTCGCGGATCGATCCTGAGTTGATTACAGGGTCGGGGACGGGCGATCTGTTCGTGACGCGGAACATCGGCAATCTGGTACCGGCGTACGGAGAGATGCTGGGCGGCGTGAGCGCGGTGATCGAGTATGCGGTGATGGCGCTGAAGGTGAAGCATGTGGTGATCTGCGGGCATACGGATTGCGGGGCGATGAAGGCACTGCTGGATCCGGAGTCGATGGAAGCGATGCCGACGGTAAAGAGCTGGATGCGCAATGCAGCGGCAGCGATGAGCGTCGCAGATTCCCTGGCGGAGAAGGATGAGAAGCCGAGTGAGCGGTTGAGCCGGCTGACCAGAGAGAACGTGCTGCTGCAGTTGCAGCATCTGCGGACACACCCTTCGGTGGCGGGTGCGATGGCACGGGAGGAGCTGACGATCTCGGGATGGGTGTACGACATCGCCACGGGCGATGTCAGGATCTCCGACGATGGCGGACGCTTGTTCCGCGCAGTGATGGCGGAGGGCAATGCCGCATGATCGTCCCGCGCTCGCCACAGCTGGTGCGGATGTTGCAATACGTCGGAAAGCCGCTGCTGTTGTTGGCGGCCTACGACCTGATCGTCGTGGTTGCGTACAAGTCGATGCACTGGCATTGGGTGGCGCTGCCACATATTCCGTTGGCGCTTTATGGGTCGGCGATCGGTTTGATCCTGGGGTTCCGGAACCAGTCGTCGTATGCGCGTTGGTGGGAGGCAAGGACGCTGTGGGGCGCGATTGTGAACAACTCCCGGAGCTGGGGGCGGCAGGTCGTGACGACGCTGCGGACGGATGCTTCGAGCGAGACGGCTGAGCTGAAGACGATGCAGCGGCGGCTGATCTATCACCAGATTGCGTATGTCCATGCCCTGCGGCAGCACCTGAGGCAGTTGGCGCCCTGGGAGGAGCTGAGGCCCCTGCTGAAGGAGCCGGAGTTGAGCGCGCTGAGGGACGAGAAGAATATTCCAACGGCGTTGCAGCAACAGATGGGTGATCTGCTGTCGGAGTGCAGGGACCGCGGGTGGGTGGATGGATGGGAGTGGCGGGCGATGGATGACAGCTTGAATGACCTGGCGGATGCGCAGGGCGGAGCCGAGCGGATCAAGAACACACCGATGCCGAAGCAGTATGACTATTTTCCGCAGTTGTTTGTCCACATCTATTGCATGCTGCTGCCGCTGGCGCTGGTGACGAATATGGGATGGTTCACGCCGCTGGGATCGACGCTGGTGGGGTTTATCTTTCTGGCGCTGGATAAGATCGGGCGGGATCTTGAAGATCCGTTCGATAACACGATCTATGACATTCCGCTGACATCGATCTCGAAGGCGATTGAGGTGAACATGCGGCAGATGCTTGGAGAGACCACGCTGCCACAACCGGAGATGCCCGTGCGCGGGGTGCTCTGGTAAGCGCACCCTTCAAAGCCACTTCAGCTTGCGAAGTACGTACAGAAGGAGGGCCGTGCTGGCGACGGTCATGCCTCCTACGTAGAGTGCGCCGTGGGGGGATTCCTCGAAGGGCAGTCCTTTGAGGTTCATGCCGTAGATACCGGAGATGGCCAGCGCGGGTAGAGCGATGGTGCCCAGAACGGTGAGGACCTTCACGACCTCGTTGGTGCGGTTGGCTACACTCGAGAGGTAGATGTCGAGTGTGTTGTTGAGCAGGTCGCGCTGCGTCTCGACGGAGTCGAGGAGGCGGGCGACGTGGTCGTAGGTGTCACGGACGTAGAGCTGGTGCTCGGCGTCGATGATGGTGTTGGGGTCGCGCTGGAGGTGTAGGCTGGCGTCGCGGGTGTTGACGAGGACGCGGCGCAGGTCGATGAGCTCGCGCTTGATGGAGAAGACTTGTTGCAGAATCTCGGGTGAGGGCGAGTCGAAGACCTTGTCCTCAAGTTCGTCGATGCGGTCGTCGAAGTGATCGATGGCGGGAAAGTAGAGATCGACGACGGTGTCGAGAATGAGGTAGACGAGCCTGCCGGGATGCTCGTCGTCGCCGTCGCGGCGGGCGCGCTGCAGGGCTTCGCGGGTGGCGGGACAGGTGGGATCGAAGATAGTGATGAGGAAGTCCTTGCCGGCGAAGACGTCGATGGTGGAAAAGGTGGGCATGGACTCCGACGGCATGTCGGGATCGGGCTTGAGGTAGATGGGCTTGAAGACGGCGAAGGTGTAGTTCGGGGTGGAGTCCACTTTGACGCTCTCGTCCGCGCTGCGGGCGTCCTCGATGTGGAGAGGATGGAGGTTGTACAGCTTGGCCAGTTCGTCGAGCTTGGGATCGTTCGCGTCCTCGAGTTGATACCAGGGCATAGGGCGTCCTTTATCTTTTCTTTCCGGCTGAAACGAAGGCAATCGCTGCTTTGAAGAGAACCAGGTCCTTCTTATAGTCAGATGGCTTGGCGTGATTGAGAAGTATCCACTCCTTCATGGTCCTCTTACCCATAGTGAGCGGGATGACGTCCTCTCCTTGCAAAAGATCGTCAATTCTTTCCCTGGGGAGCTTCAACGCAACCCCACCACCTTTGCGTGTGAAGGCGAAGATTTTTTTGTTGGTCAGGAAGGTGGCATGGGTTGCCGTCTTCTCCTCGGCTACGCCGGGAAGGGTCGCGAGGAGTTTGGAGAGAGCATCGACAAGGTCAGCGTCCGGCATGGGTCCCCTTTCCTTCGATCATAGTAACGTTCTCCCTTTTCCTTTTTTTGAAGGTCACCTGACCGACGAAGGAAGCAAAACCTGGCCAGGCCCCCGAAAAGGAAAAGCCCCTCCACGTTGATGGAGGGGCTTGCACTTGATTCGATCTGAGACGAAGACGCGAAGCTAGGCCGAGAGCCTCCGCTTGATCGCTCCAGCCGCACCCAATATTCCAGTTCCCAGCAGAACGAGGGAGGCGGGCTCAGGCACGGTTGATGTCGTTCCGGGGTCAAGGGTGATCTCCTCAGACGTAATCCCGTTCGAGCGCCCAGCGGTGTTCACATACAGAGCCTTCACTGATGCCTGGTCACTATCCGTAAAGAGGTCTCCCGGTGCGCCAACAGTAACCGCCCACACAAAGGTGTAGATGTCTCCCGCGTGGCCCACCTGCAACCCAAGGCCGCTGCTCTCGGAGCAGAAGAACCCAGATCCAGAACCGCTGCATCCATTCGCATTCAGTCCGCCTGAAACTGTCGTATTGAATCCCGTCGGCGCCGTGATGAGCGAAGCAGTAGGCGTCGAGGAAGAGAGCTTGAGCGAGACAGCGTTCAGCCTATCCGAACTGCTATTCGTAAAGCCGGTTGCATTGATGACTAGCGTCACATCAAAGACATTTGGGTTGGCGGTAGTGGTATAGCTGAGCGCATAGCTTGAACCCAGGCAGCTGCCGCAATTGCCAGGACCGATAGTATCGGCCTTCGCAACTACGTTGGAAGCAAGAACGACAATACCTGCAAGTAAAAGTACTTTCCTAAACATGGTTCACTCCCGAACACGATTTTCCTCAGTAGCCGAGATGACACCGTCTTTGGGAACCACCCAGATACGTGCTCGAACCAGCAAGGAATACCCTGTTATAAGCACTTCACGGACCAAACATGGCAAATCTCCTTTCGTCTGTAACATTGGCTTTTTACCGATATCTACGAATCAGTCTTCGTCAGAACCCAACGCAATCAGGCATATCTGGGCAAATAAATACCTAGATGGGAAATGAAATTCTCTTACTCATCGTCAATGGTCAGCCGGTAACCGTTCCAGCCGGTGGAAGTCTTATTGCGTCCAGAGTTGCATTTGAAACGTCTATTGCTGATACAGCTCACTTATTTCTGGAAAGAGAGACTTCACCCGATGCATAGCCGGTGCCGTGTACGTGTATTTGCATTCCTTTTGGCTGTCTGGAGTCTTCAACTGTCTGCCGGGCCGTCTGTGCTGGCGCAGAGCTCTGCGACTGCCTATGATCCGACGAAGACGTTCGCTCCGCTGACGCTGCCCGATCCGGTGAATGCGTATCGGTCGAGCAATGGAGCGCCGGGGCCGAGCTACTGGCAGAACGAGGCCGACTACGAGCTGCACCCTGAGCTGGATACGACGACCAAGCAGCTAAGGGCGACCGAGATCATCACGTACACGAACAACAGCCCGGATGTGCTGCCCAGCCTGTGGCTGCATGTGGAGCAAAACATCTACCGAAAGGACTCGCGGGCGCGGCTGGCGAGTGGAAACGCTGCCCGTGGGCGGCGTGGCGTTGAAGAGACTGGGCCACGGCCCTCTTCCGACGGCTACGTCTTCGATTCGGTGGAGGTGGAGGCTGGAAAGACGACGGTGAAGGCGGAGTATGTGATCGCCGATACGCGCATGCAGATTCGGCTGGCCGAGCCGCTGAAGGGACATGGCGGACAGGTGAAGGTCCACATCAAGTACCACTACCAGATTCCCGGAGTGTGGGGCGGAAGGACGTCGTGGGGCAAGAGTGAGAAGGGCGAGATCTACGATATGGCGCAGTGGTATCCGCGGATGTGCGTGTACGACGACCTGCGCGGGTGGGATACGCTGCCCTATATCGGCGCGGAGTTCTACCTGGAGTATGGGCACTTCGACTACTACATCACGGCGCCCTCGGAGATGATCATCGCAGGGTCGGGTGAGCTGGTGAACCCGAAGGACGTGTTGACGAAGACGCAGTTCGAACGGCTGGAGCAGGCTCGGAACAGCGACAAGACGGTGTACATTCGAACTCCTGCCGAGGTGGGCGATCCTGCGAGCAGGCCGAAGCAGGGGGGGACGCTGACGTGGCACTTCCACATGGACCATACGCGCGACGTTGCATGGAGCGCATCGCCGGTGTTCGTGTGGGATGCGGCGAAGATCAACCTGCCGGATGGAAAGAAGTCGCTGGCGATGAGCGTGTATCCGCCGGAGAGCGTGGGCGAGGATGCGTGGACACGCTCGACGGAGTATGTGAAGAACTCGGTCGAGAATTTTTCGAAGCGCTGGTATCCGTACCCATATCCGGCGGCGATCAACGTGGCCGGGTTCTCGACGGGCATGGAGTATCCGGGGATCGTCTTCGACGGAATTCCGGACAAGGGCAGCTTCCTGTTCTGGGTGACGGCGCATGAGATCGGGCATGATTGGTTTCCGATGATCGTCGGCTCGAACGAGCGGCGAAATGCCTTTATGGACGAGGGGTTCAATACCTTCATCGACATCTTCGAGTCCGACGAGTACGCCGGGGGCAAGTATGGGCCGAAGCGCGACTCGGAGTACTCGGCTGGTGGTGAACCGCCGGACATGATCCTGAAGGTGATCGACGATCCAGCTGCGCCGCCGATTCTCTTCCCCGCAGATGGCTATACGGGACGGCTTGGGCATCCGGTGAGCTACTTCAAGGGAGCGTACGGCATGGTGTTGCTGCGCGAGCAGATCCTGGGGCCGGAGCGGTTCGACTGGGCCTTCCGGAAGTACATCAAGGACTGGGCCTACAAGCATCCTTCGCCGTCGGACTTCTTTCGCGCAATGGCGAGCGAGGGCGGCGAGGACCTGGGCTGGTTCTGGCGCGGCTGGTACATGCACAACTGGAAGTTCGACCTCGCCGTGCAGAAGATCGACGGCGCCACCCTGACGATTGCGAGCAAGGGTCAGTTGCTGCTGCCCGCGACGGTGGAAGTGAAGTTCAAGGACGGCACCTCGATACGAACGAAGCTGCCGGTGGAGACCTGGCTGAGTAAGAGCGAGTATGTCTGGTCGTCGGAGGACAAGAAGCCGATTGCCTCGGTGGTGATCGATCCGGATCATGTATTGCCGGATGACGATCGGAGCAATAACTCGAAGTCGGCTGAGTAAAAATTGTCGCGGCCCTGGCGAGTTGTGAGGGCTACGGGTCGTGAGTACTGTCTTTATCCGATACGGTCTGTGTCGGGGTCGTCTCCATCGACCCAGCGCAGGCCGCATTGACTGCAGTGCCAGGACTCGGAGCCGCGGGAGAGTGGAAGCGAGAAGAGATATAGCGAGAGGAGAGCAGCCTTTCGTCCCTTGCGTTCCCATGTGATATCGGTGGAGTTGCAGCGGGGGCAGCGAGGCTGCTCGAAGCCGGGTTGGTCTGGAATATCGATGGAGTCGGGGATCGGCTGAGCGAGGATCGCTTCTGCCGCTTCAACATCTGCTGCGGCGACCTGCAGACGTATTCCGCCGACGAGGTTGGACATCTGCCAGTCGAGGCGGACGAGATTCTCATCCTTGAGGAAGCAGAAAATACCTGATGACTCGACAACGGCGCGAGCAACGATGGCCTCGGAGAGATCGCGATAGCGGCGGATGGTTACGAGATCGCGGTACTCGGGCGGAGTCTCTTCGAGAGGCAGTGGCGGTTCGGTAAACTCGAGGCCACGCCTGGCGAACTCAGCCGCAAGAGCGGAGCGCGCCTCTTCGATCAACGAGTGCCAGTCGGCGGCGAGCTCGCGCAGTTCAAGCTCAGACATGGGGCGGTAAAGATCGGCGAAGGTTGGTTCGGGCCCGTGATGGAAGATGTTCGCCACGCCTCGCGATGGTAGCAGAGGCTACCGCTAGGTGGTTCCGTTCCCCTGACCGTTTTCGATGTGGGTGATCTCGCCGTCGCGCATGTGGAGGATGCGGTCGGCGATCTGGGCTGCCTCGGGGTTGTGCGTGATCATCAGGACGGTCTGGTTGAGCTCGCGGCTGGACTTACGAAGCATGTCGAGGACAGCGTCGGAGTTTTTGGTGTCGAGGTTGCCGGTGGGCTCGTCGGCCAGCACAATGGCGGGGCGGTTGATGAGAGCACGTGCGATGGCGACACGTTGCTGCTCGCCTCCCGACAGTTCATTGGGCCGGTGTTCCAGGCGGCCCTCGATACCCAGCATCTCGGTGAGGTGATTCAGTAGAGGCTGGTCGATCTCCTTCTTCTGCGCCGCTCCGAGGTTGGCGATGTCGTGGGCGATCTCGATGTTGCCCATCGCGGAGAGCGTGGGGAGAAGGTTGAAGCGCTGGAAGACGAAGCCGATCTTCGCGCGGCGCATCTTGGTGCGTTCGCCGTCGGTGAGCTTGGCGAAGTCGACGCCGTCGATCATGACAGAGCCGCTGGTGGCGTGGGTGAGACCGCCGAGGATGTAGAAGAGGGTCGATTTGCCGGAGCCGGAGGGGCCGACGATGGCGACGAACTCGCCGGGGGCGATCGCAAAGCTGACTTTTCGGAGAGCAGGGACTTCAAGTTTGCCGGAGCGGTAGGTTTTGCCGAGGTCCTGCGCGAGAATGATGGATGACATGAGTTCTTTTGAGTTTATCGTGAGTGGGGTTTTGGCATGAATCTTTGGGAGCTTCTCCTTTTGGTGCTGGTGGGCTGGACGGGCGTGGGTGCTCTGGGGGTGGCTGTGTCCATGCGTCAGGGGCAACGAACGAAGGCACGGCGGCATATGGCCTGGATCATCTGGGTCTGGGTCGTTTATATGGCGGCTCTGATCGTGACTTCGCTAGTGCAGCCGCAGAAAGTTGTGGCGATGGGGCAGGACCAGTGCTTCGCCGATATGTGTTTTGCGGTGACAGGGGTTGAGGAGGTTCCGGGGTTCCTGGCTCGCGATGGCAGCCGACTGATGCGGGTGTCGGTGCGGATATCCAACCGGGGACGCGGAGAGGCACAGAGTGAAGGGTTGATACGGGCCTACCTCGTGGACGCGCAAGGGCGGAGATGGGAGGAGTCGGCCGGCATCTCCGGGGTGCGATTGACGGCCAGGGTGACAGCGGGTTCTTCCGTAGTGAGTGAGCCGGTGTTCAAGGTGGCAAAGGATGCGTCGGGACTTAAACTGATATTTACGCACGGGTGGAAGCAGCCGGGGATATTGATGATTCGAGATCCGGATAGTTTGTGGCACAAGCGGACGGTGGTGCCGCTGGAACGATGATGCCCTCGCATCACTCGTGCGCACTGCTTTGAGCTCCTCAACAGGAGGCCCAAGGAGGTGCGTCTGATGGACACAATGCAGTCCCAGTGGATCTCAGGCTGGGGGTGTAGCGTCAAAGGACTCAAACTGCCGCAGGGCTTCGCGTACGTCGTCATCGGTGGTCTGGGCGAAGTCGTCATAGAACTGACCGATAGCACTGAGTCGATGCGGTATGTAGGCGCAGACGAGCTCGTCCGCTTCGGGACGGAGCAGGTCAAGGGCCTCCTTTGAGGCGACCGGGACAGCGACGCCGATGTGGGCAGGCTGTTGCTGACGGGCGCCACGGATCGCGGCCAGCATGGTGTAGCCGGTAGCAAGGCCGTCGTCGACGAGGATGATGGTCTTGCCTGTAACAACGAGGGGTGGCCGGGTACCGCGGTAGACGCGCTCGCGGCGTTGCAGCTCATCCTGTTCGCGAGCGATAGCGGCGTCGAGTTCGGCCTGAGAGATCTCGCCTGACGCGATAACGTTCTGATGGAGGACGACGAGACCGCCTGCGGCTATGGCTCCCATGGCTAACTCAGGTTCGCTGGGCGCGCCGAGCTTGTGGACCAGGAAGATGTCGAGCGGAAGGGCGAGAGCGCGAGCCAGGGAAGCCGCCACGGGCACGCCTCCACGCGGAAGCGCGAGCAGAACCGTCTGAGGTCTTCCTCGATAGTGTATGAGTAGATCGGCGAGGAGTTCGCCCGCGTGTTTGCGGTCGCGAAACATGGAAGGTTAGATGCGGCAAATTACAGGCGATCGCATCACCTTTACGATAGTTTGCACGAATAGCGGGTCAGGCCGGAGGCGCACCAGCCATCAACAGGGAGTGCAAGGTGATCTCCTCGAGGAAGCTGACCTCGAGCCGGACGGAGATGATCTCGCCCAGATCGGCTGCGGTGGTATGGTGCTTGCGGCACATGCAGAGGTCGGTGAGCGCGAGGTGACCGGAGCGGGTGAGCTCCAGGCCCGAGGAGACGATCGAGGCATAGAGATCGAGGATGGCACTCAGCTGAATCTCGATATAGAACTCCATGGTCGTTGGCGATAGCGTCTTGCGATCGAGTACCCATCCGCCGCAGTCGGCGAAGGCATCGGTGAGGGTAGGGAGCAGCCCTTGGCGCTCTTCGTAGCTGAAGCCCTGAATGTCGAGGGGTTGCATTGCGTGGTCTGGCCGCCGCGGCTGGAAGCATCTGCCGATAAGCTGTTCATCGGAGACAGAAGACAGAACCGTGATGGGTGGACTGGTACGGTGGTCATGTGACGAATGGGAGTACCCATTGGGTACTTTCCGCTGAATGCAGTTTTTTACCGCCGGATCTGAATAGTCGAAGTTGTGTAGGAGGATGGTTGATGCGAGGTGCAGGATGGTGCTGGGGCTAGGAACGGACCTGATCGAGATTCAGCGGGTACAGGAGAGCATCGACCGGTTTGGCGAGCGATTTCTACACCGGGTGTTTACCGAGGGCGAGATCGCCTACTGCCAGCACAAGAAAAAAAACTCCGCCGAGAGCTTTGCAGCACGGTTTGCCGCCAAAGAGGCGGGCGCCAAGGCACTGGGGACGGGAATCAGCCGTGGGGTGAGCTGGAAGGAGATCGAGGTCCGTCGAGAGCCTGGAGAGCGGCCCACGCTACATTTCAGCGGCAAGGCGGAGGAGCGGGCACAGGCGATGGGCGTGCGGAATGTGCAGTTGAGCCTGACCCATAGCCGGGAGGTGGCGATGGCAATGGTGATTGTGGAGGGCTAATCCGGGATACGTATTGAAACCAATGGTGTGGTTTGCGCATCCATTGAAGACAAAGCACTTTGCGCTCGTGGCATTTGCAATACCGGTACGGAATGGCGGATAAGCTGATGTATCCTCTCTGTTACCGGGACATCCTGCCGTGTTACGTAGAAGGCAGGGATCGGCAGGCTCATTCTGCCAGGCTGTTGTATCCGCGAAACGAGAGATTTGAAGGAGAGTTATGCCCAGCCAGCAGGAGGTCAGATGGTCGCAGTTGAAGGTGGGCGTGATTGTCCTGATTGCAAGCATCATCCTGGTGACGCTGCTGTTCCTGATGACGAGCTCTTCGGGAATAGGAATTCTATCGCATAAGCTGACGATCACGACCTACTTTGAAAACTCGGCCGGCCTGAAGGTAGGCGCACCGGTGAACCTGCAGGGCGTCACCGTCGGCACGGTGAAGAGCGTAACCGTGGTGAACTTACCCGAGCGCAAGCTGACGCCAGTGAAGGTCGTGATGAAACTTAACGAAAAATTTCAGCCGGAGCTGAAGAAAGATTCTAGAGCTTCGCTGGCGACGGTGGGTGTCCTGGGCGATACCGTAGTGGACATCAACAGCCAGTTCGCCGTGGGGCCGCCGCTGCAGGATGGGGACGAGCTGAAGACGACCGAGACGCCAAGTCTGACCGATGTGGTGAAGGCGGGCCAGGGGACCATCGAGAGCCTGAACGTGATTCTGGCGAAGATGAACGTGATCGTCGATAATCTGCAATCGGGCAAGGGCTCCGTGGGACAGTTGATCAACAATCCCGACCTCTACAACAAGGCGAACAACACCGTCGACGAACTGCTGAAGCTCGAGAAGAACCTGAACAACGGTCGCGGCTCCATCGGCAAACTGATGACCGACGATACGATGTACAACCGCCTGAATAACGCTGCCGGGAAGTTGGAGAGTATTGCCACCGCCCTGGACAGCGGCAAGGGGACGGCGGGCAAGCTGCTGAAGGACGATGCGCTGTACACCAATCTCAACTCGACGCTGCTGCATGCCAACAACATCATGGCCGAGGCGGATGCGGGCAAGGGCGGACTGGGGTTGATGCTGAAGGATCCGAAGTTCCGCAAGGACCTGAGCGATTCCCTGACGCAGGTGAATACGCTGGTGTCAGGCTTGAACGAAGGCCGGGGAACGCTGGGTAAGCTGGCGACCGACGATGCAGCTTACACGAATCTCAACAAGCTGCTGACCGAGAGCACAACCCTGGTGACGACGATTCGTAAGGATCCGAAGAAGTATCTGACGATCCACTTGAAGATCTTTTGATCCTGCACGAAAAGTAGAAAAAATGTGACGAGAGGGTCCGGCGGTCGCCTGGGCCCTTTTTTTTGTTGGGAATGTGCTGAAGTTTTGACGAGAAGCGGTGTATGCCGCTTGCTGCAGCAAAGAGTCCTTTGTCTTTCCGCAGGGCAAGAGTACGTTTATCTTGGTTTCAGAGGCCTGTGTTTCATTGCAACGCCTAGTTTTATGAGGAGAACCATGATCTTTAAATCTGTCGCTTCATTGCTTGTGCTGTCCAGCGGTATCTGCCTTGGGCAATCATCTCTCGTCGTGGATACAACCGGCGGTCCGACATCGGTGCCGAAGACGCCCGTCAGCTTCGATCTTTCGGCTATCGATAAGACCGCGGACCCATGCACGGACTTCTACGCCTATGCCTGCGGAAACTGGAAGAAGAACAATCCGATTCCGTCAGACCAGACGCGCTGGGGACGATTCAACGAACTGGCCGAGCGGAACAACTATCTTCTCTACGCCGATCTGAAGGCAGCGGCCGATGCGCCCACAACTCCCCTGCAGAAGAAGTATGGGGATTACTTTGCCGCATGCATGAATGTCGATCTGGCCGACAAGCTGGGGGCAAAGCCGATTGAGTCTCCCCTGAAGACAATCGCCGCATGGAGCGACAAGAAGACGATAGCGACGCTTCTGGGCGAGATGGAGCATAAGTATGGGCAGAACTACTTCTTCGGCTTCTCGTCGACCCAGGACCAGAAGGATTCGACACAACAGATTGGCGTAGTGGACCAGGACGGCCTCGGGTTGCCGGATCGCGACTACTACTTGAATGACGACGAGCGGTCGAAGACGCTGCGCACGCAGTATGTCGAACATGTGACGAGGATGTTCACGTTGCTAGGCGATACGCCGGAACAGGCCGCAGCCGAGGCGAAGAGCGTGATGACGATCGAGACGGCGCTGGCGCACGGTTCCATGTCTCGTGTGGACAGGCGCACCCCGGCGAACGTGTATCACATCAGGACAATCGCGGAGCTGCAGACGATGACGCCCGGCTTCGACTGGAAGGTCTTCCTGGCAGCGAACAACCAGGGCAGCCTGAAGTCGCTGAACGTCACCTCGCCCGAGTTCTTCAAGACGGACGTCAAGGCGCTGAAGAGCTATCTGCGGTGGCACACCGTCCATCGTTTCGCTCCGAATCTCAGCAACGCCTTCGTCCAGGAGAACTTCAACTTCTACGCTGCCACCCTGGCTGGACAGAAGGAGCTGGCTCCCCGATGGAAGCGCTGCACCGCCGCAACCGACCGCGCCCTCGGCGAGGCCGTGGGACAGGATTGGGTCGCCAAGAACTTCCCTCCCGCCGCCAAGGACAACATGGAGAAACTCGTCCATGCTCTCGAGGCTGCGCTCGCTGAAGACATCAAGAACCTGGACTGGATGAGCGATGCGACCAAAGCCGAGGCGAAGAAGAAGCTCGACTCCTTCCGCGACAAGATCGGCTACCCGGAGAAGTGGCGCGACTACTCCTCGGTGGTGGTAAAGCGTGACGACGCCGTGGGCAACGCTCAACGCATCGCCCTCTTCAACGACCACCGCGACCTCGATAAGATCGGCAAGCCGGTCAACGAAAAGGAGTGGGGCATGACGCCTCCGACGGTCAACGCCTACTACAACCCCGCGCAGAACGACATCAACTTCCCTGCCGGAATCCTGCAGCCGCCGTTCTACGACTTCAAGATCGATCCAGCAGTGAACTTCGGCGGCATCGGCGTAGTAATCGGCCATGAGATGACGCACGGCTTCGACGACCAGGGCAGCCAGTTCGACCCGCAAGGCAACGTGCGGATGTGGTGGACCGCCGAGGACAAGAAGAAGTTCGACGAGCGGACCGACTGCGAGGTCAAAGAGTATGGCGACTTTGAAGTGGCGCCCGGACAGAAGCTGAACGGCAAGCTGACGCTGGGCGAAAATACGGCGGACAATGGCGGCCTGCACATCGCCTATGCCGCCCTGCTGTCGACCCTGGCCCAAGAAGGAACGGACCCTGCGGCAAAGGTTGACGGATACACGGCGGCACAGCGCTACTTCATCGGCTTCGGCCAGGTCTGGTGCGAGAATACTCGCGAACAGGCAGCGCGGCTGCGGGCCAGAACCGATCCACACTCCGCCGGCATGTGGCGCGTGAATGGCAGCGTGCAGAACTTCGACGAGTTCGGCAAGGCGTTCGGCTGCAAGGTAGGCCAACCGATGATGCCGGCCAACGCCTGCCGCGTCTGGTAGGCCGCTATCCTGCAAAAGAGGCCCAGGCTCGACCTGGGCCTTTTCCTTTTGCTCGATCCCTTGTCCTCCGGCCAACGGCCACTCCCTGCTTTGTCGATTCCACGTTCTGAAAGTGGCGCAAAGTCGCGACAGCTTCTACAATTAGCGGAGGTTTCGTATCCCTAAAGAGTTGCTCGCAGCAAAAGGTGATCGCAGCAGATCACTGGCGAGGATGAAGGAAGCGCATGAAGTTGAGCAGGTTCGGCCGGGTTTCGATGGCCTTTGTAGTCTCCGTGGCAATGGGTCTGGGCATGACGGCGTGCGGTGGTGGCACCGTCGCTTTCTTATGGGTTTTGGGCACGCAGTTTAACCAGATTGCCGGCTTCAAGGCTGATAACTTCAGCGGCAATCTGACGGTGATTCCCAAATCACCCTTCCCTTCGGGTGGCACGAATCCTGTGTCGATCGTCGTGAAGTCAGGCGGACGTTATGTGTACGTCGTCAATCAGGGCGCGCCGGCCACTGCGACAGCGCCAGCCGTGGCTGGCAACATCACCGCATTCAGCGTCGGCGGTGAGGGTGTCCTGACTGCCCAGCAGTCGTATTCGAGCCAGGGCACGACCCCCGTCTGGGCGGCAATCGACTCCGCCGGCTCCTTTCTTTATGTGCTCGATCAGGTGGCTCCCGACGGCTCCGGTAACGGATCGATCACGGTGTTTGCAATCGACAACACCACCGGGCGTCTGCAGTTGGTACCCAATCAGCAGGTCAAGAACGCCCAGGGCACCCAGCTCACCTACTTCCCTGTAGGTCCGAGGCCGACGATGATGCAACTCTCCTCCACCGGCTGCCTCTATACCATCGACGCGGGCGACAACACGGTCTTTCCTTATACCGTGGGCACGGGAGGCCAGTTGGCCTACGCGACCAATTCGACGATTACGACGGGGGCCACGCAACTGACCTCCATCAGCGCCAGCGCGAAGTACGTGTACCTCACGGATGCCGGGCCGACGACGGATAGCCCCGGTGGTTACATTCTTCCCTACACCAGCGGCACAGGCTGCTCGCTGAACTCGGTGACCGGCGGAGCTGTGCCGAACCTGGCAGGAACCTCAGGTCCCGTCAACACAATGACCGACGCCACGGGCAACTACCTGTACGTCCTGAACAAGTCGACGACCAACAGCCAGACTCCAACCAGCTCGATCTCTGCGTTCAACATTATTTCGACGACGGGTAGACTGCAGCCGCTGCCCTCCGGTGGTACGGCAAATCCGTACCCCGTTGGAGCCGGTCCAACCTGCATTGTGGAAGATCCCACGAAGCAATGGCTATACACCTCGAATAACATCGACGGTTCGGTTACTGGCAAGGCGATGAACCAGCAAACCGGCCAACTCAGCGATCTGCCACGCGGTGTGTCGAAGTTCCCGGCAACAGGCCTGGCCACATGTCTCGCCCTTAGCCCCAACGTGCAGTAGCTGGAAACACGGCAACGAAGACCTCAGGACGAGCGATACGCGTCCTGAGTCTTCGATATCAGTAACAAGAGCAGTACGTTTGCATCGGAGTAAGGAAGCACATGACGTTGAATACGATGGGCCGCCGTGCGGTAACAGCCTCAATAGCCTCGATCTTGTCTGTGGCGATGGGGCTTGGCCTGACAGCCTGCAGTAACGACTACACGGTGGCGTACGTCTACGCAACGACCACGCTGGCCAATCCCGGCTTGATCAGCGGATACAGGGTTGACTATCAGTCTGGACAGCTGAAGCTTCTGGCCGACTCCCCCGTACCCTCGGGCGGCAAGAATCCGGTGGCGATCGTGGCAGCGCCAGGCGACAGGACCCTGTACGTCGTACATCGCGATGACTCATCTGTCGTCTTCTTTGCCATCGGTACGGACGGCAAGATCTACGCCCAGGACACCTACAACGTAACCGGAAGCTTCCCCACGGCAGCGGCAGTGGATGCTGCGGGCAAGTTTCTCTATGTCGCATTCACCTATCAGAACTGCCCTGCGGGATCACAGAATTGTAAGGCGGGAGAGCAGCTCTATACCCCGGCCAATCCTGGGCCAGGCGGAATCTCCATCTTCCCCATCGCAGCCGATGGCTCGCTGGGAGCGCCTACAACAGTCAACGTCGGGCGCAACCCGGTAGGTATCTTCGCCAACAATACGAATCACATCGTCTACGTGATCGAGCAGGATACGGCAGTCGCCTCCAATCTTCTCGGGTTCTCGGCTGATGCGACGACCGGCGCTTTGACCCCGCTGCCAGGCGTGACGATCAATCCGGGCAATGTGCCTTCGACGGGCTTCCCCACTGGAGCGACTCCGAGGGGAATTATCGAAGACTCCACTTCGACCCATCTTTATGTGACCGACCAGACAGCGAATGTTGTAACCGCTTATTCGGTGGCCGCGAACGGCGTTCCCAGTCCACTGGCGAACGGAACAGCCAGGACCGACGCACTCCCGATGGGCATGAGCTTTGACCTCACCGGAAAATATCTCTACGTGGTGAACTACACTGGTGGCACGATCAGCGGATACACGCTCGGCCCCAATGGAGAGCCGGTTCCATCGACCGTGGCTGGGAGCGTACAAGCGGGCACAGGTCCCACCTGCGTGACGGTTCTTGGAGCCCCGTTCGATAACCCAACCCATGCGGTCTATCTCTACACGTCCAATAATATAAGCAACACCGTCTCCGGGATGCAGTTGAATCCAGCAGACGGCAGCTTGAGCCAGATTCAGAACACGCCTTTCACCGCAAGCGCTCTGCCGACCTGTCTGGTGTCCGTGGGAGCTATACCCCCGCGCTGAGCGGGAGGCGGAAAATGATGAAGTTCAGGATAGTTTAAATAGAAACAGCGGGCGGCGAGAGCTCCCGAGATGAAGGAAGCACATGAGTTTGACCAAAGTGGGCCGCGGAACAATGGCTGCAATGATGTCTCTGGCGATGGGTCTGGGCCTCACAGCCTGCACCCGCGACTATACGGTGGCGTACGTTTACATGACGAATGCGCCAAAGAACGGCCAGGGTGGTGGTGTATCCGAGTATGCGGTCGATTTCCAGTCCGGCGCTCTGGTGGCCGTTACCGGGTCGCCCGTCGCAGCGGGCAACAATCCGACCACGATCGTGGCAGCTCCCAATGGGCTCTTCGTCTACGTGCTGAACCGCGACGACTCGACGGTGCAGGAGTTCGCGGTCGCCGGCGACGGCACGCTTAGCTCGAAGAACGTCTACACGATCACCGGCAGCTTTCCTACGTCAGCAACGATCGACGCCGCGGGCAAGTTCCTCTATGTGACCTACCTGTACCAGCCTGGCTACACGGCGGCTCTTCCCGGCCCCGGTGGCATCACCATCTTCCCGATCAATGCCGATAACAGCCTGGGAACGGCGTTGAACCAGAACGTCGGCAACAATCCTGTCGGTGTCGTCACCAACACCTTCAACAACTTCCTCTACGTCGTGGACCAGGAGCCATCGCCGAACGCCACGGTGCTCGGCTTCTCGCGTGATGTGAACACGGGTGCTCTCACCCCGATTCCCGGAACGACGATTGGGCCTGCGGTCCCAGGCGGACCAACGGTGGCAAAGGGCATACCGGCCGGCGTTGCGCCAAGTGCGATTGCGGAAGACCCCAAGGGCCACTGGGTCTACATTACCGACCAGGCCGCCAACCAGCTCATCGGCTTTGTCGTCCAGTCCAGCGGAGTACTGCTCCCAATGGTCAGTGGACCGTTTAACACGGGCCTGTTCCCGGTCGCAGTCACCGTCGATCCACGCGGCAAATACCTGTATGTGGCCAACTACAACGCCAATACGGTAGGCGCTTATGCCATCGACCAGGCAAGTGGCTCCCCCGTAGGGGCGACTGGTTCGGCCTCAACCCCCGTTGGGACGACTCCCACAGCCCTCGGGATCGATCCGGCGCTGGGCATCTATCTGTACTCAGCTAACAATCTCGATGGCACCATCACGGGTATGCAGCTCGATCCGCACAACGGTACATTGAAGGCAATTCAGAACTCGCCCTTCCCTGCTAATGGACTTCCAACCAGCGTAGCGGTTGTTGCCAACGGCGCGCACGCAACGCAGATCGTACAACCCTAGTCTTTGTGGTTGTCTCAGTAAAAAGCCCCGCGATAATCGCGGGGCTTTTTACTGTTTTCATAGAGCATAGGCTTACTCCTTGACCTAGTACCCGGAGCGTCACGCATTCGGCTTCGTGCCTCTTCCCTTGTCCACGCACAATCCCCTAAAAACCTGTCAAGCACATAAACCAGATAAGCCTATGAAAACAGACAAGATCTGCGTTGCCTATTAGTTTCCTCCCATTCGCTACACTAGTTACATGATGTGAGGAAAGCCCCGGTAACCGGGGCGTTTTCCTCCTAACGGGATAACTCTTTTAGATAGACGAATTTGGCTATAACCCTTTTATCTGGACGACTTTAGCCGCATCCATATTTCCATCTAATTGAAAGGAAGGCACTTGTTCCCAGGTACCCCCGGGGGGGTACCCCCGATTCCCTTCCGATCCAGAAGACAGAGTCACTCAAATGCACTAGGCTGACACGAGGGGAAAGTGCGTGAAACGGATAGCAATCGTAGGTGGCGGAGTAGCTGGATTGACGGCGGCTTACGAGCTGGCTCAACTGGCCCGTCATGGCGCAGAGATCGAGGTCGTGCTCTTCGAGTCGACGACGCATCTGGGCGGGATCGTCGAGACTGTCCGCGAAGGAGGCTTCGTCATCGAGTGCGGACCCGACGGCTGGGTCACCGAAAAGCCCTGGGCAAAGGCTCTGGTTGAAGACCTCGGCCTCGGCGACGAGCTCATCCCTTCGAACGACGCAGACCGAAAGACCTACATCCTGATCGACGGTCACCTCAAGGCCATGCCTGACGGAATGCGGATGATGGTTCCGGTGGATCTAACCGCCCTCGATGCCTCGGACCTCTTCAGCGCAGAGGCGAAGCAGGCCTACCGCAACGAAGTAGGCCACGCCGAAGACCTCAAGGCCAGTGCGCCCCGGCACGATGAGAGCGTAGCCGACTTCGTCCGCCGCCACTTCGGCAACGAAGTCCTCGAAAAGATCGGAGCTCCTCTCCTGAGCGGAGTCTTCGGCGGTGATGTCACCAGGCTGAGCGTGCGCGCGGTCATGTCCACCTTTGTGGCGATGGAGCGCGAGCACGGCAGTCTCATCTCTGCCCTGCAATCTCGCACCGCATCGGCGGACAAGCCGGCAATCTTCACCACGCTGCGCAGCGGCCTGGGAACGCTCGCCGATCGCATGATCGCCGCCATTCCCCCCGAGTGGATCCGCCTCGGAGACACGGTGAAGTTCCTCTCCAACGGAGATGAAGGCTGGCTGCTGGGAACAGCCAGAGAGGTAGAGCGATTCGACGCAGTGATGATGGCAGCGCCCGTCGACGTGGCCCGCTCGCTGCTGGAGCCAGTGGACGCGCGAGCGGCGAAGTTGATGGAGATGAATGCGAGCTCAGCGGTCGTTGTCGGCTTCGGCTTCGCCGACGCAACCGACTTCACCGTCCCTCCCGGCTTCGGCTTCCTCGTCCCACACGGATCAGGCAGCCTGCTGCTCGCTGCTACCTTCATGGACCAGAAGTTCGCCGATCGCGTGCCGGAGGGCGGTCGTCTGGTTCGGGCCTTCTTCGGCGGCGCGGCTGCCGAACGGCTGATGCGTTGCGGTAACGACGAGACGGCAGCAGTAGCGAGGCTCGAGCTAGCGCGGATCCTCGGTCCCCTGCCCGAGCCTCAGGTCACCGTCGTACGTCGATGGCCTCGAAGCCTTCCCCAATACAGCGTGGGCCACCTGGAGCGCATGACAGAGCTCGACGAGAGAGTTCGCGCGCTGGATGGATTGTGGCTGCTGGGCAATGGATACCGGGGAGTGGGCCTTCCCGACCTGGTGCGCGATGCACGCGCCGCAGCCCACGCTTTGACAGCTAAGTAGAGATGGAATAGGGGTACTAAGCCATATCATTTCTGTAGTTTGCGGCGCGAGGGATGTACCGATACAAGCCCATTGGTGTCGTAATCCCCAGAAATCCAGTTGGAAATATGAAGTCGGAGCATTCGGGAAATTGGATTTAAAGATGGTTTTTTGAAGAAGATTTCTCGTACTATCACAGACAACCTTTTTTATTCCTTTATACTTGACCTATCGCCAATAGGCTTTACCTGTGTGCTGGAATGCAATTCTTCTCCGCCAGCCCCTCATCACAGGCTTGACCCACTCCTGCCAATTTAGCTAGCTGAAGATGATCCCATCGTCAGCACGGTATTCACCCAACTTCTGAAGAGGTTACAAAACCCATGCGCATTGCATCTGTAGGCACAGCCTTTCCTCCCCATCGCTATCCACAAGCAGTCATCACTGAAGCTCTAAAAGAGCGTATGCAGGACAAACTGGAGATTCCTGGCATCATGAACCGGCTGCACTCCAATTGTGGAGTGGACTTCCGCCACATCATGTTCCCCCTTGATACCCTGGGAACACTTTCCGGCTTCGGCCCAAGCAACGACGCCTGGATCAAAGGAGCTCTCGAACTTGGTCAGGAGGCTATTCAGAAAGCACTCGATCACGTCGGACTCACTCCGTCTGATATTTCCGCCATCTTCTTTACTTCGGTCACTGGCATTGCCTGCCCGAGTATCGACGCCCGCCTCGTCAACTTGATGGGGTTTCCACACCATATTAAGCGCATCCCAATCTTTGGCCTCGGCTGTGTTGCCGGAGCCGCCGGGATCTCCCGCGCAACCGACTACGTCCGCGCCTTCCCCAAACAGTACGCGCTTCTGCTCTCTGTCGAACTCTGCTCTCTGACATGGCAGGAGAATGACTATTCCATGGCCAATCTTGTGGCATGCGGGCTCTTTGGAGACGGTGCCGCCGCCGTTGTCCTTGCCGGAGAAGAAACACCGCTCGCAGAAAAGCCCACAAGCGTTGAGGACCCTTGCCCACGTGTTCTTGCTACCCGCTCCACGTTCTACCCCGATACCGAGCACCTGATGGGATGGAATATCAATCATAGCGGCTTCAATATTGTTCTCTCCGCCGAAGTTCCCGAACTTGTCAACGCGGAACTCCGTAGCACCGTCGAGGGCTTTCTGGCTGACAATGACCTGAGTATGGGACAAATCTGCAGTTTCATCTTCCACAGTGGGGGACCCAAGGTTCTCAAGGCTATGGAGAGCAGCCTCAACCTTCCTCCCAACGCTCTGTCCGCGTCCTGGAACAGCCTACGTCAGCGCGGAAATCTCTCATCGGCCTCCGTCCTTACGGTCATGCAGGACTATCTGCTCAACCGTCCCGGAAGTCCTGGTTGTTACAGCATGATCGGTGCCATGGGACCGGCCTTCTGCTCCGAGCTTCTTCTGCTTCAGTGGTAGGCTGGAGCAGGTTAGCAGCTCCCATGCATGTCCCAAAGCCGAAGAACGTGAGCTGTTAGCTGTATATCTTTGAAAATTCGCAGCAGCAGCGGCGTTGTCGGAGACATTCTTCCATCATGCCTGGTCGCAAACATAAGACGAGGAAGAATGAGAGCCGATTCCTAATCGGCCTACCGACGGAGTAGAAGTTTTCTTATAAGTAAAAATTTAACTGCAATAGTTTGCATATTCATTCGTACTGGCTGACTATCGTCATTGCAAATCGCGCCACTAACCATCTGAAAAGATGAATACGCCGTGCGCCTCAGGGGAAAGTGGATGTTTGGCCAGTGGAATGCTTCCTTAGGAGATGCACGCAGTCGATAGATCACTGCCTCATCCTCCGGAGGTTCACTGTGCATAAATTCCTATCTGTCCTCGTTATCGTTGCCGCGATCAGCGGTCCCGTCGCCCTTCACGCAGATTCCATCAGCGGCAATCTTGCCGCCTTTGGAGATAATTCATTTACCAGCTCAACCATCACCTTCGGGACTGCATTTGTCTCTGGGGGACCAGGAGCAAATACCGGCAGCTTCAGCGTTCTGACGGATGGCACTCCGATCATCTTTCGGAGCGGTGTTCTCCCCTATTCGAATGGGCAAAACACCGTCCCACCTGCGATCAATCCAGTCCAACTCTTCACCACGACTTCGGCGGGTGGCGAGATCTTTTCTTTCTTTATGACCGACTATAATGCCCAGCTTGTAAGTGGCGTGACAGGATGCACCATGGGCACGTGCCTAGATGTCACCGGCAATGGCTTCTTTACGGGGTCGGGTCCGGTGAACTACGATTCAAGCCCAGCCAGCTTCACGTTCACTTCCCAAGAACTACCTGGCCAGACGTCCACAACGTTCTCCGCATCGGCAATTGCCACCCCATCAGTGGTTCCAGAGCCTTCCACTCTCGCATTGCTGGGAAGCGGAGTGATTGGTCTCGCAGGCATAGTCCGTCGCCGCATGTCGAGGGATACCACTCTTAGCTAGTCCTTGTTAGAAGTGCTCCTGGAGAATCCCTCTTCTATGGTCCGAATCTGGGCCATAGAAGAGGGATTCTGTTTTTAATGCCATCGCAGGAAACCGATTACAGATTTTCCTCTGGCGCAAATCATCATATAGATATGTGAATGTCAGGTATTGATATTTTATTCTTGACAATTCAGCTCATAGCTAGCTACATATGGTGTCGCTTTCGAGGTAAGTCTTTCATAATCGCGATTTCAAATCAGGATATCCGACAGCTTGGCACGGGTCGCAACTCCGGATGTGAGAATTCCGGCGGCATCTATTTGCAGCAGGCACTTCTACCAGAGGTCGGCAACGTCATCATGAGTTCGGCGTTTGCTACCCCAAATGACAAGTTCACCTGACTCTATCCAAGAGATTACGCGAGACATAAAGCCTGTAATACGTGGAATCACGATGCGTTTCGAGCATGAGTTATTGGAACGGGAGAGAAAGAGATTATGGATATGAGAAGTGCACGTTTTCTGCTTCGGCTTCCTTTGGTGGCATTGGTGGTTGGGTTGGTGGCACTGTTGGCAGTGTCGACGGCGAAAGCGATCTCTGCGAAGTCGCATAAAGAGGCTTATACCTCGTGGAGCGACTACGGCGGCTCGGCGGATTCGATGCAGTATTCGGCTGCCAAACAGATCGACAAGAGCAATGTGAGTCAGCTCAAGCTGGCGTGGTTTGTCCCTGCGCCTGGACCGGTGGGGAGGTTCTCGTTCAACCCCCTGGTTATCGACGGGGTGATGTATGTCGTCGGAAAGGATATGGGCGTCTACGCGCTCGATGCCGCGACGGGGAAGCAGATCTGGGCCCATGAAGTCAAGGGAGGCCAGCCTACGAATCGGGGTTTTAACTACTGGTCGTCGAAAGACGGTAAAGACCGGCGGCTGATCTTCGCGGTCGACGGCTACATGCAGGAACTGGATCTGAAGACTGGCGAACCGATTCAGTCGTTCGGCA
>Ga0193716_1000359_pt1 | contig 28455 bp, 23 predicted proteins | sample U2c1metaG_FD_145901 | JGI IMG/M metagenome (GOLD analysis project Ga0193716, IMG submission 145901) | Soil microbial communities from a riparian zone of the East river system, Colorado, United States - U2c1 | ecosystem: Environmental > Terrestrial > Soil > Riparian zone | place: USA: East River...
CGATGCCGTCCCCGTTTTGCGCCGAGCTCGCGGCCTTGGCCACCGGCGGCGACGCCGAGACCGACCCCGTCCCGGTCCATGCGCCACGGGTGTTGGCGCCCGCCGCGCTGGTGGGACGGTTGCGTGCGGTGGTGTGCGCGCCTGCCGAGGCGGTCGACGAGGCGTCGCGTGCCTGTGCGGCAGCACAATTGGCGCGCCTGGCGGTGGCAGGGGTGCCCGGTGCCGATCCTGCGCAGTGGTACGGCACGACGCCGTTGTCCACCGACGACCCGTTGTGGTCGGGGGAGGGCCACGTCGTTACGCTGTCGCCGTCGCGGCTGCAGACGCTGACCGACTGCCCACTGCGCTGGCTGCTGGAGCGGCACGGCGGTGCCGACGGACGCGACGTCCGCTCGGCGCTCGGGTCTCTGATCCACGCACTGGTCGCCGAACCCACCATGGGCGAGCAGCAGATGATCGCCGAGCTCGAACGGCACTGGGAGGAGCTGCCGTTCGACTCGCAGTGGCACTCCGACAACGAGTTGCAGCGCCACCGCACGATGCTGTCGACGTTCGCGCAGTGGCGGGCCGCGACACGCCGGGAGTTCACCGAGGTCGGTACCGAGATCGACGTGGACGGCATCGTGGAGCCTGCCGAAGGCTTGCGGCCGGGGGTGCGGGTGCGCGGTCGGGTCGACCGGTTGGAGCGCGACGCCGAGGGCCGGCTGGTCGTGGTCGACGTCAAGACCGGCAAGACCCCGGTCACCAAGGACGACGCCCAACGGCACGCCCAGTTGGCGGCTTATCAGCTGGCCATCACCGAAGGCCTTCTGCCGCAAGGTGATCAGGCGGGCGGGGGCCGTCTGGTCTACCTCGGCAAGGTCGGTTCGACCGGGGCATGCGAACGCGACCAGGACCCGATGAGCGCCGAGGGGCGCGAAGTCCTACGGCAGTCCGTGCGGGACGCCGCCGCTGCCACGCAGGGGCCCGAGTTCGGGGCACGCATCAACGACGGGTGTGCGCACTGCCCGGTGCGCGCGATCTGCCCCGCGCAGGCGGCGATCGAGGGTCGCGCGTGACCGCCCGCTACGGCCCGGCCGAACTCGCCGATGCGCTCGGCATCTTCGCCCCGACCGAGGAACAGGCCGCGGTCATCGAGGCGCCGCCGGGACCACTGGTGGTGATCGCGGGGGCGGGGGCGGGCAAGACCGAGACGATGGCCGCGCGGGTGGTGTGGCTGGTGGCAAACGGCCACGCCCGTCCGAGCGAGGTGCTCGGGCTGACCTTCACCCGCAAGGCGGCGGGCCAGCTGCTGCGCAGGGTCAGGACGCGGCTGGCGCGGCTCGCCGGTGCCGGCCTCATTCCTGGGGGGCAGGGCGACGCCGCCGACGAACAGGCGACGGTGGCGACCTATCACGCCTTCGCAGGAACCCTGCTGCGAGAACACGGCCTGCTGCTGCCGGTGGAGCCCTCGGCCCGGCTGATCAGCGAGACCGAGCTGTGGCAGTTGGCGTATCGCGTGGTGTGCGAGCACCCGGGCCCGCTGGATACCGAGAAGTCGCCTGCCGCGGTGACCGCGATGGTGTTGCGCCTGGCCGGGCAGCTCGCCGAACACCTCGTCGACACCGGTCAGCTCCGCGACACCCACCTCGAACTCGAGCGGTTGGTGCACACCCTCCCTGCCGGGCCGCGGCAGCGTGACGGTGGGCCGAACCAGTCGCTGCTCAAGATGCTGGCCACCCAGACCGAGCGTGCCGAACTGGTCCCGTTGGTCGACGCACTGCACGCCAGGATGCGGGCCGAGAACGTCATGGACTTCGGCATGCAGATGTCCGCGGCGGCCCGCCTGGCTGCCGCCTTCCCTCAGGTGGGTGCGGAGCTGCGGGCGCGTTACCGGGTGGTGCTGCTCGACGAGTACCAGGACACCGGCCACGCCCAGCGGATCGCCCTGTCGTCGCTGTTCGGCGGGGGAGTCGACGACGACCTTGCGTTGACCGCCGTCGGCGACCCGATCCAGTCGATCTACGGCTGGCGAGGCGCATCGGCGACGAACCTGCCGCGGTTCACCACCGACTTCTGCCATTCGGATGGCACGCCTGCGCCGACCCTGGAGCTGCGGACCAGCTGGCGCAACCCGCCCCGCGCGCTGAGGCTGGCCAACGCGGTGTCGACCGAGGCGCGCCGCCGGTCGGTGGCAGTGCGTGAACTGCTGCCCCGCCCCGACGCCCAGCCCGGCACCATCCGGTGCGCACTGCTGACCGACGTGGCACGCGAAAGAATCTGGCTAGCAGACGAATTGGCCAGGATCTACCACGGTGCCCGTGATGGCGGGGCGGCGGTACCCACGGCAGCGGTGCTGGTGCGGCGCAACGCCGACGCCGCGCCCATCGCCGACGCACTGACTGCGCGCGGTGTGCCCGTCGAGGTCGTCGGGTTGTCCGGCCTGCTGGCCATCTCGGAGGTCGCCGACGTGGTGGCGATGTTGCGGCTGGCCGCCGACCCCATCGCGGGGGCTGCCGCGATGCGGGTGCTGACCGGGCCACGCTGGCGGCTCGGCGCCGCCGACGTCACCGCGCTGTGGCGGCGCGCCGTGGAACTCGACGCCTCCGGTCGGGCCGCCGACCGCGCCTCTGCCGCCGAGATCGTGGCCGCCGCGGGGCCGGACGCAGACTCGGCGTGCCTGGCCGACGCGATCGGCCACCCGGGACCACCGGACCGCTACTCGCAAGAGGGGCACCGCCGCATCGTGGCGCTGGGCCGCGAGCTGACGGTGCTGCGCGCTCAGCTGCATCATCCGCTGCCCGACGTCGTCGCCGAGGTGCGGCGCATGCTCGGCGTCGACGCAGAAGTGCGTGCGGCGCGGATGGTTTCGGCAGGGTGGAGCGGCACGGAGCATCTCGATGCCTTCACCGACGTGGTGGCCGACTTCGCGGCACGGCAAGGGGCTTCGGTGTCTGGTCTGCTGGGTTACCTCGATGCCGCGATGGACGTGGAGAACGGGCTAGCGCCCGCCGAGCTCACCGTTGCGCACGACCGGGTGCAGATCCTGACGGTGCACGCCGCCAAGGGACTGGAATGGCAGGTCGTCGCCGTGCCGCACCTGAGCGCTCGGGTCTTCCCGTCGACAGCGTCGCCACGGACCTGGTTGTCGGACCCGGCCGACCTGCCGCCGCTGCTGCGCGGTGACCGCGCGACGGTATCGGAACACGGCGTGCCGGTGCTCGACACCAGTGATGTCAACGACCGCAAGGCGTTGTCGGACAAGATCACCGAACACAAGCGTCGCCTCGACCAACGCCGCGTCGACGAGGAGCGCCGCCTGCTGTACGTGGCGCTCACCCGTGCCGAGGACACGCTGCTGCTGACGGGTCACCACTGGGGTGCCACCGAGCTCAAGCCGAGGGGACCATCGGATTTCCTCGTCGAGATCCGTGACGTGATCGAACGGTCGGCGGCCGAGGGTGACCCCTGCGGCGTCGTCGACGAGTGGGCGCCCGCGCCTGCCGATGGCGACCGGAATCCGCTGCAGGAATCGGTGACCGAGCGGTCGTGGCCAGCCGACCCGGCGGCTGCGGCCAGGGTCGACTTGGATCGGGGTGCCGAGCTGGTGGCGTCGGTCATCGGTGATCGGGGCGAGCGAAGCGACGGGGGAAAGGACGGCGCCCCCGATACCGCCGATTCAGGCGACGTGGATGGTTGGGCGGCTGACGTCGACGCCCTGCTGGCCGAACGGGAGCGTGCGGTGCAACGCCCGCCCGTCGCGCTGCCCGCTCAGCTATCGGTGAGTGCGTTGGTGGACATCGGTCGTGATCCCGAGGGTGCGGCTCAGCGGCTGCAACGCAGGGTGCCTGCCCGTCCCGACCCCCACGCGTCGCTGGGCACGGCGTTCCATGCCTGGGTGCAACGCTTCTATCACGCCGAGCGGCTGTTCGACCTCGATGACCTGCCAGGGGCGGTCGACGGTGATTTCGGTCGCGCAGAGGACGACGACCTTGCCGAGTTGCAGGCCGCGTTCGCGCTGTCACCGTGGGCTACCCGCACACCAGTCGACGTGGAGACGCCGTTCGACATGGTGCTGGGCGACACCGTGGTTCGCGGCCGCATCGACGCCGTGTTCGCCGACGACGACGGCTGCGTCACCGTGGTCGACTGGAAGACCGGCGAGGCGCCCGACACGACCGAGGCGTTGCGGCAGAACGCAATTCAGCTCGCCGTGTACCGGCTGGCGTGGGCCGCGATGCGAGGTGTTTCGGTGTCGTCGGTGCGGGCGGCCTTCCACTACGTGCGCAGCGGTGTCACGGTCGCGCCCGACGAGTTGCCGGGCGCCGATGAACTGGCCGCGCTGCTGGAGGCCGCTTAACGAGGCGCGTTGCGGCGGATCTTGAGCGCCGAGGTGATCATCGGCACCTGCAGCGGCAACCGGGCGAGCGCACCGATACGGAGGGGCCAGCCCTTGCTCCACCACAGCCGGACCTGGTTGACGTTCGCCGGGAAGACGCCGATGAACAGCGCGACGGCCGCCAGCGCACCGATCCGCCGGGTGCGGGGGACCAGCAGCAGCGCGCCGGTCGCCGCCTCCGCGACACCCGAGGCCAAGGTGTAGAACCGCGCATTGCCTGGCAATTCGGCGGGAACGATCGAGTCGAACGGCTTCGGCGCCGCGAAGTGCAGTACGCCCATGCCGACCAACATGACGCCCATCCGTTGGGCGGGAACCTGGCTGGGCGGACTGTCGACTGATGGGGTGAGGGAGGTCATGGTTACATTGTGCTGTGCTGCGCCGCCGGCGGATGATGGGCCCTCGTGGGCAGGGGTAGGTTGCGTCGGCAGCTCGAGGCCATCGATCAGAACCTGACCTCCCGGCCGGACGCCGACCTGGTCGGCATCCTGAACATCCCGAAGCCGTTCGTCAGCCCGACACGCAGGATTTTGATGCGCGTCGTGTACGCGCTGGCAGCGCTGTTCGCGGCCGTGCTGATCGTCTACCTCGATCGTCACGGCTACCGCGACATCGAGAGCAGTCCCAATCCGGATGACCCGCTGTCGTTCCTGGACTGCCTGTACTACGCCACGGTATCCCTGTCGACGACGGGCTACGGCGACATCACCCCGGTGACTCCCTCGGCGCGGTTGATCAACGTGCTGGTGATCACCCCGCTTCGCGTCGCGTTCCTGATCGTGCTGATTGGTACCACGGTCGAGACGCTGACCACCCAGTCGCGCCAGGCGTTCGACATTCAGCGTTGGAGGAAGTCAGTGCGCAATCACACCGTCGTCGTCGGCTACGGCACCAAGGGCAGGACCGCGGTCGCCGCGATGATCAGTGACGACGTCGCGGCAGGCCAGATCGTCGTCGTCGACGAGAACCCCGCCGCGCTCGAGCGGGCCAAGAGCGCCGGGCTGGTGACGGTCCGCGGCAATGCCACCGACTCGGAGGTGCTGCGGCTGGCCAGCGCGCAGCACGCCAAGTCGATCATCGTCGCGGCCAACCGCGACGACACCGCCGTGCTGGTCACGCTCACCGCACGCGAACTCGCGCCCAACGCCAAGATCATCGCTGCGGTCAGGGAGGCCGAGAACCAGCATCTGCTGCGGCAGTCCGGTGCCGACACGACCGTCGTCACCTCGGAGACTGCGGGACGGCTGCTCGGCATCGCCACCCAGACCCCGTCCGTGGTCGAGATCATGGAGGACCTCCTCACGCCCGACGCCGGCTTCGCGATCGCCGAGCGCCCAGTCGAGACGACCGAGGTCGGCGGGTCGCCCCGGCACCTGGGCGACATCGTGCTCGGCGTCGTCCGCAACGGCAAGCTGTTGCGCGTGGACGAGCCCGAGGTGGACGCCGTGGAATTGGGCGACCGGGTGCTGTACATCCGCAGCGCGGACGCCGACCGGTAGTACCGGTGGGTAGGGGCGAAACCACGCCGGGAATAGTGGTGCCGTGACCGACTTTCAGCTCCGCAACGTCCCTCTGCTGTCGCGGGTGGGCGCCGATCGGGCGGACGTACTGCGTACCGACGTCGATGCCGCCGTTGCGGGCTGGGCGGACGCGTTGGTGCTTCGGGTCGACCACCGCAACCAGGTGCTGATCTCCGGCGGCAAGGTGGTGCTCGGCGCCGCGTCGAAGCTGTCCAAGACGCCTGCGGAGAACGCGGTGTTCCTCGGCAAGCTCGAGGACGGCAGGCACGTGTGGGGGATACGTAGCGCGCTGGAGGGCCCAGAGGATCCGCACGCCGAATCCGAGGTGCTCGACCTGCGCAGGGCCGGTGCCATCTTCGACGACGTCAGCGCACAACTGGTGGCGACGGCCACCGCGCTGCTGAATTGGCATGACAGCGCCCGGTTTAGCGCAGCCGACGGCTCCCCGACACGGGCGATCAAGGCCGGTTGGTCGCGCGTCAACCCCACGAACGGTCACGAGGAGTTCCCGCGGATCGACCCGGCGATCATCTGCCTGGTGCACGACGGGCACGACCGCTGCGTGCTGGCCCGCCAGACGGTGTGGCCGGAGCGGCTCTTCTCGCTGCTCGCCGGATTCGTGGAGGCGGGCGAGTCATTCGAGGCGTGTGTGGCGCGCGAGATCAACGAAGAGGTCGGACTGACCGTGTCCGACGTCCACTATCTGGGCAGTCAACCGTGGCCGTTCCCGCGCTCGCTGATGGTGGGCTTCCATGCCATCGGCGACCCCGAGCAGGAGTTCGCGTTCAACGACGGCGAGATCGCCGAAGCGGATTGGTTCACCAGGGACCAGGTGCGCGCCGCGCTCGAGGACGGCGACTGGAGCAGCGATTCTCCGTCCCGGTTGCTGCTGCCCGGCTCGATCTCCATTGCCAGGGAGATCATCGAGTCATGGGCGGCGCTGGACTAGGACGCCCCGACCTCAGTCGGTCTGAGTGGGGATCCGCATCCGCAATCGGTAACCGCCGTCGTTCGTCGGGCCGGACTCGAGGGTGCCGTGCAGGATGTCGGCCCGTTCCCTCAGGCCGATCAGGCCCTGGTGGGCGCCGGGCAGCGGGAGGGCCGGGCGCGTCGGCGGCGTGTTGGTGACGGTCACGACGAGGTCGGTGCCGTCGCTCTGCAATTCGACGGTGGCCGTGGCTCCTGGGGCGTGCTTGCGGACGTTGGTCAGGGCCTCCTGCACGGTGCGGTACAGCGTGCGCTGCGCGGGCGTGCCGACCGTGGGAGGGAGGGCGCCGGTGAGTTCGGCTTCGATACCGCTGGACGCGACGAGGCGCGGTAGATCGGAGAGGGTGGGTTGCGGCGTCAGTTCCGTCGTGTCGCTGCCGGAGGCGCGCAGCAGCTTGACCATCGTGCGCAATTCGTCGAGCGTTCCGACGCTGAGTTCGCGGATGGCGCGAGCGGCTTCGCGGGTGCCTGCATCCTTCGTGGCGACCTGCAGTGCTCCGGCCTGGACGGCGATCAAGCTGACCTGATGGGAGACGACGTCGTGCATTTCGCGGGCCAGCTGGGCGCGTTCACGGGCGACGACGGCCTGCGCGTGTAGCGCGCGCTCGTGCTCCTTCACCTCGTCGATCTCGGCGAGGCGCCGCGACAGGTCGCGCCGCGCCTGGACGAGTTGGCCGAGCAGGATGGGCGCGGCGGCCGCCGTCAGCGTGTAGGCGAAATAGACCAGCGTCCAAGGCTGTTCGTGCAGCGCGCCGTCGGCGCGGCGCGCAGCGATCGCCATCGCCAACGCGGCCACCGTCGCGCACGCGGCGAGCATGCGGCGGTCGCGGGAGCGCTCGGCAAGCGTGTACAGGGCCGCGAGCGGCGCGACGAAGACCTCGTGAGTCATGGTGGCGGGCAGCGTGAGTAGGAAGACGAGCAGCGGGAAGCGCCGGCGTAGGACGAGGGCGGCGCAGGCGACTGCGACCAGGGCAAGGTCGAGCGGGGTGTCGTTGGAGAGGTTGAGCGACGCGTCGAGCGCGGCCAGGACCACGATCACGACGTCGCCAAGGGGTGCGGGGACGTGTCGAGGAAGGCGGCTCCACGCGGCAGACGCGGTCACCGTCGGGCCTCGGGCTGCTCCGGTCCGGTGTCCAACAGCCCGCCCCGCTGGGCCAGCAGAGCGGCCTGCACGCGGCCGGCCACCCGCAGCTTGGCGAGGATGGCACTGACGTGATCCTTGACCGTGCCGGTGCCCAGATACAGTCGGCTTCCGATCTCGGCATTGGACAACCCGTCCGCCAGCAGCACCAACACGTCTCGCTCACGTGCGGTCAGCAGCTCGACGCGGGCCGCCTCCTCGTCGACACCAGCCGAGTCCACGCCAGGATGGGCGCGCAGCAGGGTCCGAGATGCCTTCGGGGACATCACCACTCCGCCCGCGGCCAACGTGCGAACCAGTTGGGCCAGTTGGCTCGGTTCGGTGTCCTTGAGCAGGAATCCGGCCGCTCCGGAGTTGAGCGCGGTCAGGACGTATTCGTCGGTGTCGAAGGTCGTGAGCATCGCCACGACGGGAGGCGCGGACAGTGCTCGCAGCTGTTGCAGGACCGTGAGCCCGTCCACGTCCGGCATCCGGATGTCGAGCAGGACGACGTCGGGCCGGTGCTCCCGGACCACCGCGAGGGCGTCCGCCCCGGTGGCGGTGGCGACGACATCGATGTCGTCGGCCGCGCCCAAGATGAGGCTGAAGCCCGACCGGACGAGCGCCTCGTCGTCGACCACCGCCACTCGGACCCGCGGATGCCCAGGAACGGTCACCTAGCCCAGCCGCTTCAGCAATTCGGAGGCGGTCTCCCTACCGCTGTCATGAGACAGGTCGACCTGATCGGTGATGAGGCCGGCCCAGTACAGGGTGTCGCCGTCCGGCTCGTAGACCATCTCGACGTCGTCGGCCACCGAATCGGAGTCGGTGAAGGCGGCACGGGCGAACGGATCCTTCGCCCATTCGTGCTCGACGACCGTGACCGGTTCGAGCCTGGGGTCGCCCGCAATGCCCCGCAACACGTCGAGGAAGTCCGCGTGGCGACGTTCGCGGGGCAGGGCGAGCAGACGCGTGGCTTCGTCCATCTCCGCTCCCATCCCCACGACCTGTCCTGAGAAGCCGGGCACCTCCTTGGAAGCGTTCCACACGTACCACGGCACGCCTGCCTCGACCATGTCGTCGGCATCCGCCGGGATGACCGGGTGATCGAATTCCATGAGCACCTTCGTGATCGGAACCTGCGGTACCGCCGCGAAGGCGTCCACCTTCTCCGCTGGCAAGGCGGGGGAGAACTCGACGTCGCCTGCGGCGAGTACCGCGACGGGCAGCGTCACCACCGCGGAGCGGGCCCGGTAGGTGACGGCGCGCCCTCGCTGGTCGGCGTGGACGACGACTCCTGCCGAGGAGTGCTCCACCCGTCGTACCACCGTGTCGAGCTGGATGGGCAGCTCGTCGGCGATCGGGACGAGGATCTGGTCGTAGCCGCCGACGACGCGGAAGTTCTGGTATTCGGGCGGGAGGTCGGCTTGGTTGGTCCGCTGCCGCGGGCTACCCGGTTCTTCCTCGGCGATGTCGTGGAAGAGGGTCTTCAGTCCCAAATGGTGGACCAGCTCCCAGGTCGAGGCGTTCGCCCCGTGGATGAACTCACACCCGAGATCGATCGCGACCGACATGGAGGTCCGATCGGTCCACATGCGACCGCCGATGCGATCCCGGGCCTCGACGACCACGATGCTGTTCCCTGCATCGACCAAATCGCGGGCGGCGCTCAGTCCTGAGACCCCCGCACCGATGACGACGACGTCGAAGTCGTGGTCACCGTTCCCCTTTCGTCCCGCCCATAGGTGTTTCATTTCGCATCTGCCCTTCAGTCGTGAACGGTGCGCACGCGATGCGCGCACCTCGACATTGGCTGAAGGGACACTGCGTCCGTCACCCTCCGATCGGCGGTTGAACCCCCGCCGATCGGGCGGTGAAAAAGAATCCCGCGGATTTGATGGCTGCTCAAGCGCCGGAATGTGCGGCAAAGTCACCATGACCGCACCGCCACGCGAATCGCATGGGCGGGCAACGGAATGCGGCGCGCTGCGGCGGGCCAGGCCGGAGACATGCCCATGTTCACGAGACTTGGCTCGACGACGCGAGAACGACGATGACCCGAGAACGATCATGACCAACGTCATCGTCGCCGCGAAGCCGGCGGCCCCATCCGGGATTGCGCCCGCAGCATCCGCGACGTCGCGGCCTCGCGACGTCTTCCTGCCCGGCAGTGTCCGGCGCCAGACCGTCCTGGGAACGTTGCGCCGCAGGCTTCGCTGGCCGCTGGGCATCTACACGACGCCCGTCGTGCTCCTCATCGTGTGGGAGATCCTCGCCCAGACCGGCGTCTTGAAGCCCACGTATGCACCCGCCCCGAGCGATATCGTCAGCACGACCATAACCCTCTGGAGGGACGGAGTCCTGGGCCCCGATCTGGCGATCTCGTTGCAGCGGGCGGGGATTGGCCTGCTGCTCGGGTTGAGCGTCGGCATCGTGACCGGCGTGCTTGGCGGCTTCCTTCGCAGTGGCGAGTACCTGTTCAACGGGCTCGCGCAGATCCTGAACACCATCCCGCTGCTCGCGGTGCTACCGCTGATGGTCGTGTGGTTCGGCATCGACGAGCTGACGAAGATTCTGCTGATCGCCTTCGGCGCAGGCGTGCCGATGTACGTGAACCTCTTCGCGGCGATCCGTGGCGTCGACCAGCGTCTGATCGAGATGGCCCGCACCACCGGTGCTGGATCGTGGCGCGTGGTCACCCGGGTGCTGGTGCCCGGTGCACTTCCCGGTTTCCTGGTGGGTCTGCGCTTCTCGCTGGCCTACAGCATCCTTGGCCTGGTCGCCGCCGAGACCGTCAACGCCGATGCGGGACTCGGTTTCCTCATCACGCAGGCTCAGACGTATCTACAGACCAACAAGGTCTTCGTGGGCTTGGTGATCTATTCGATCCTTGGTCTTGTCGCCGACCAGCTCGTCCGCAGCCTCGAGCGGGTGCTGTTGCGGTGGCGGCCCAGTTATGAGGCGACGTGAGCAGCGCCGTAGCGGCCGCACCCCGTCAGCAGACCGGTGTGCTCGTCGAACAAGTCGTCCGCACGTTCGGTGACCGGGTGGTGCTCGACCATCTCGATCTGACGATCGGGGACGAGGAACTCGTCGTCCTTCTTGGTCCGTCGGGCTGCGGGAAGAGCACCCTGCTGCGACTGTTGGCCGGATTGGACAAACCGGATGGCGGCCGCATCGAGGTTCCTGCGAAGCGGGCAATCGTGTTCCAGGCCGACCGTCTGCTTCCCTGGCAGCGCGTGCTTCGCAACGTCACGTTGGGCCTGCGAGGCCCGGACGCCGACCAACGGGCGCGCGCGGCGCTCAATGAGGTCAATTTGGCCGGCCGCGAGAACGCTTGGCCCAAGCAGCTTTCGGGTGGCGAGGCCCAGCGCGTCGCGCTCGCCCGTGCGCTGGTCTCCGAACCGGAGCTGATTCTGCTCGACGAGCCGTTCGCGTCGCTGGACGCGATCACCCGGGTGCGGATGCACGATCTGGTTCGCGAACTCCGTCGCAAGCATCACGCCTCCATGCTGCTCGTCACCCACGACGTCGATGAAGCGATCGCCCTTGCCGACCGCATCGTCGTCATGAGCAACGGGCGCATCGGCAACGCCCACCTGGTACAGCTGTCGCCAAGCGCCAGGGAGGCGAGCGTGGCCCGTGAGGAAATCCGGGCGGCCCTGCTTGCAGACCTGGGCCTGGCCAGCCAGCACTGAACGTTTCGTCTCACCCAGATACACAGGAGAACCCATGTCCCACAAGTCTTTCCGACTCATCGGTGCAGCAGCCCTGCTCACGGTGGCGACCGCTCTTTCCGGCTGCGGCTCCTCGGCAACGGCCCCGCAAGCTTCGCCGGGGCCGTTGAGCGGCTCAGCCGGCAGCGGCAGCCATCCGGAGTGGAGTCAGTACACGTTCACCATCGGCGACAACGGCGGTGACGGCAGCGAGGAGCTGGCGAAGGTCACGGGCGTGTTCGACGACGCGCCGTACAAGGTCAAGTTCGCCCGGTTCGACTACGGTCCACCTCTGGTGCAGGCCGCTGCCACCGGTGACATCGACCTCGGCTCGGTGGGCGACGTCCCGCCGATCACCGGGGCGGCAAAGCAGTTCGGCTTCAAGATCGTGGCCGTGCAGCGCGGCTCTGATCCCACCAAGGCCGCCGAGAACATCATCGTGCCAAAGGATTCACCGATCCAGACCCTGGCCGACCTCAAGGGCAAGCGGATCGCCATCCCACAGGGCAGCTCCGCCCACGGACTGGCGCTGCTCGCGCTCAAGAGCGTTGGCCTCACGCCCAGGGACGTTCAGCTGGTCTACCTCAGCCCCGCGGCAGGCGGCACGGCGTTCAATACCGGCAAGGTGGATGCCTGGTCCATCTGGAACCCGCAGTCCGCGCTCGCGGTGAAGGACGGCGCCCGGATCATCGCCAAGGGGCTCCCGCCGATCGACCAGGTCAACAACTACTACGTGGCGAGCGACAAGTCGCTGAACGACCCGGTCCGGCGCGCTGCCCTTGCCGACGTGCTCACCCGCATCGGTCGCGAATTCAATTGGGCCCAGCAGAATCCCGATCAGTATGCCAAGGCCATCGCGAAGGAAACGGGTGTTCCCATCGAGGACGCCAGGACCACCGTGGACGCCTACCCGTTCAAGATCACCCAGTTCCTCCCCGAAGACCTCAAGGCCGAGCAGGCCCTCAGTGACGCCTTCTTCGACGCTGGCGAGATCACGACGAAGGTCGACGTCAACACCATCGCCGACAACCTGCTGCCCGACGGCTTCGACAGCTCGAAGGCGCCCTGATGAGCGGACAGCGTGAGCTGCACCTCAACGCCTTCCTCATGGAGGCCGGCCACCACGAGGCGGCCTGGCGGCTGCCGGAGAGCAATCCGCGGGCCGACTTCGACCTGGCGCACTGGATTGCGTTGGCGCAGTTGGCGGAGGCGGCGAAGTTCGACTCGCTGTTCCTCGCCGACGGGCCCGCGCTCACCGGCGACGGTGAGTTCCGTCCGCCGGGACAGCTCGAACCACTGACCCTGCTGACCGCGCTGGCGCAGCACACCAGCCGCATCGGGCTGATCGCGACGGTGTCGTCGACGTACAACGAGCCCTACAACCTGGCGCGCAGGCTCGCGTCGGTCGATCACGTCAGCGGCGGCCGGGCCGGATGGAACATCGTGACGTCGGCGGGTGCCGACGAAGCCGCCAACTTCGGCCTCGACGATCGGCCCGACCACGCGGTGCGCTACGTACGCGCCAACGAGTTCCTCCACGTCGCCAAGGCGTTGTGGGACAGCTGGGAGAGCGAAGCCGTTCTCGCAGACAAGGTCTCGGGCCGCTACGCCGATCCGAAACGCCTGCACGCCATCGGGCACGCCGGCAGCCACTTCAAGGTCGCGGGAGCACTCAACGTCGAACGGCCGCCCCAGGGATACCCGCTTCTGGTGCAAGCCGGATCCTCGGAGGACGGCAAGGACTTCGCGGCCCGTCATGCCGAGGCCATCTTCACCGCCCACCAGACCTACGAGCGCGCCGCCGACTTCTACGGCGACATCAAGGCACGGACGAGGGCGGCGGGCCGCAACGCCGAGGCCGTGCTCGTGCTGCCCGGCATCGTGCCATTCATCGGCTCGACTGAGGCCGAGGCGCAGGAACTGGCGAAGACGTTCGACGACCTTCGAGTACCGGAGTACGGCCTGTGGCAGCTGGCGAACATCTTCGAGACCGACACGTCGGCGTTCGAACTCGACGAGCCGCTGCCCGCCTCCATTCTGGCTCGACCCAAACTGCAAGGCACGCAGAGCCGCTCGGACCTCATCATCGAGATGGCCCAGCGGGAGAATCTCACGGTCCGGGAGGTCCTCTCCCGCCTGGGCGGCGGCCGCGGGCACTTCACGTTCGTCGGCACTCCGGAGCAGATCGCCGACACGATCATCGCGTGGTTCGAGGGCGGCGCCGCCGACGGTTTCAACATCATGGCGCCTGCGCTGCCATCGTCTCTCGAGACGTTCATCGAGCACGTGCTGCCCATCCTCCGGGGCAAGGGGCTGTTCCGCGAGGATTACCGCGGCACCACCCTGCGCGACCACTACGGCCTTCCGATCCCGGCGAATCAGTTCCAGACCGACGATGCACACTCTGCGGTGTGACACTTTCTGATCCGGGCGTGTCGGCCTCACGGGCCGGCAGCGCCAACGTTCCGCCTGCCCTGTCCATCAAGGGGCTACGCAAGGTCTATGCCGATGGCTTCGTCGCGGTACCCGACCTCGATCTGCAACTCGACGACGGCGCATTCTTCGGTCTGCTCGGGCCCAACGGGGCAGGCAAGACCACCCTCATCGGTTCGGTGTGCAACATCGTCAAGCCGACATCGGGTGCGCTGACCGTCTTCGGCCACGACTACCGGACCAGGGAGGCTCGGCGACTCATCGGTCTTGCCGAGCAGGAGATCAACGTCGACCGCTTCCTGTCGGTCCGACAGCTCCTGATCTACCACGCCGGCTACCACGGCATCGGACGCAAGACCGCCGTGGCCCGCGCCGACGAGCTGCTGGCGCTGTTCCGGCTCGAGAGCAAGGCCGACGGCCGCGCCTACGAACTGTCCGGTGGCATGCAACGCCGCCTCGTCATCGCACGCGCCCTGATGCACCAACCGCGCCTGTTGATCCTCGACGAACCGACGGCAGGCGTCGACGTCGAATTGCGTGCCGAGATATGGGGATTCATCTCCAGGCTCAACGCCGCAGGCACGACGATCCTGCTGACGACCCACTACCTGGAGGAAGCCGAAGCGCTGTGCGACGAGATCGCGGTCATCCGGGCGGGCCGGATCATGGACCGAGGGTCGGCGGCGTCGCTGCGTGACCGATACGAGGCACGTGACATCTCCGAGGTCTACGCGCGGGTCATCGCTGCGGAGGTCACCCCGTGAGCGGCGCAGAGGCTCAGACGATCAGGCCGTACGACGAGCCGTTCCGCTCCGAGCGTGCACCGTTCCTCTGGCTCGCCGAGCGGGAGGTGTTGCGGTTCTTGAACATCTGGCAGTACTCGATCGTCGGTCCCGTGCTGTCCACCATCCTGTTCGTCATCGTCTTCGGATCGGTCCTTGGTAGACACGTCGACTCGACGGACGGCGTGCCCTACGGCCAGTTCATTCTCCCTGGCCTGCTCGCCCAGGCGATCGTGAACGTCGGATTCTTCAACGGGACGACGAGTCTGTTCGAAGCCCGCCGCGACAGATACATCCACGACGTCTTCGCCAGTCCATTGCGATGGTGGGAGATCAACGCGGCCCTGGTGACCGGTGGCATCGCCCGTGGGCTGATCGTGGGCGCCGGTGTCCTCGTGATCGGCATGCCGCTGACCCACGGCGGCGTGGCCCGGCCCTTCGTGTTCGTGTTCGGCACTCTCGGCGTGCTGGTAGTGGCGGCGCAGACCGGTGTGATCGCAGGCAGTCTGGCCAAGTCCCTTGACCACGTGTACTCGATGGAGTCGATCATCCTGCTGCCGCTCGGATTCCTCGGCGGCATCTTCTACCCCGTCCATCAGCTGCCACCCGTATGGGCGGTCGTCAGCCAGATCAACCCCGTCTTCTGGCTGGTGCAGGTCGTACGCATCGGCTTGTTGGGAAGCGGTGACACGAACGCCGTTTCGGCATTGGCCGTGGTGTGGGGGCTGGCGGCAGCGCTGTCGGTGTGGTCGGCGGTCATCTTCGGCAGGAACCACCTGAAGGTCTAGAACAAGGAGTGCTGTGACGAACGCTGAAGCCATCGAGACGCTGTCCACCGACGTGCTGGTGGTCGGCGGTGGCCCTGCGGGCACGTGGGCCGCCATCAAGGCGGCGCAGGCCGGTGTCGACGTGGTGCTGGCCGACAAGGGGTACACCGGCGCCAGTGGTGCGACGGCGTCGGTCGGTACCGGGATCTGGTATGTCGACGACGTACCGGAACAGCGTGAAGCGGCGATGGCCAGCCGCGAGGCCCTTGGCGGTCACCTCGCCGAGCGCGACTGGATGGCGAGGGTGCTCGACGAAACCCACGCCAGGATGCACGAACTCGGCGAGGTGCAGCGCTACCCGTTCCCGGTCGACGTCAACGGCCAGCCGATCCGCAACGACCTCCAGGGCCCGGAGTACATGCGCAGGCAGCGCACCAGGGTGCAACGCCTCGGCGTCCGCATCCTCGACCACACCCCTGCACTGGAACTCCTGGTCGATGACGACGGGCTGGTGTCGGGTGCGGTGGCACTGGACCGCGCGTCGGGCCGCACGGTGCGGATCGAGGCCGCGGCCGTGGTGCTGGCAGCCGGGGGCTGCGCCTTCCAGTCCAAGACGCTTGGCTGTGACGTCAATACCGGTGACGGCGCACTCATGGCGGTCGAGGCGGGCGCGGTGCTGTCGGGCATGGAGTTCTCGAGTGCGTATGCCATTGCGCCCAAGGGCACTTCGCTGACGAAGACCGCCTACTACTCGTGGGCGAGCTTCTACCGCGAGGACGGGACTGTGCTCGAGGGCGCGGCCAACTACGGTGGCCGGTCGGTGATCGCCAAGACGCTGTTGTCCGAGCCGGTCTTCGCACGGCTGGACCGCGCCACCGAAGCCGAGCAAGTCGCCATGCGTCGGGGCCAGCCGAACTTCTTCCTGGTATTCGACCGGTTGGGCATCGACCCGTTCACCGACTTCTTCGAAATCACGCTGCTGGCCGAGGGAACCGTGCGTGGCACGGGCGGGGTCCGGATCGCCGATTACGCCTGCGGCACCGACGTTCCCGGACTCTACGCGGCGGGCGATACCGCGACCCGCGAGCTGATCTGCGGTGGCTTCACCGGCGGCGGCAGTCACAACGCGGCGTGGGCGGCGTCGTCGGGGAGTTGGGCGGGACAGGGCGCTGTACGCTTCGCGGCCCAGCGCGGACGTGTCGGTGCCGGACTGCGTCCGGTCGGCGGAGCGGGCATTCGTCCGACCGGCACGGTCGATCTCGGACATCGCGACGTGGTCGCCGCGGTCCAACGTCAAGTGTTGCCCTACGAACTGAACTACCTACGACACGGTGACCGACTCGCGCCAGCCCTGAACTCGTTGCACGACACGTGGTCTGAGGTCAGAGTGAGTCTGGGCGCGGATGGCGAGGACGTCTTCAGAGCGCGGGAAGCAGCAGCGATGGTCGCCCACGGCCGATGGATGTACCACGCCGCGCTGGCCCGCACGGAGAGCCGCGGCATGCACAAGCGGGCCGACTTCCCTGCGCAGGATCCTGAGCAGCGCCGTCGGCTGTTGACCGGGGGACTCGACGAGCTGTGGAGCCGACCGGAGTCGCCGAGCCCTGCGCTGGTCGGCGGGCACGCCGCGTGATCGAGATCGTCGCGTCGGACCGCTGCATCGCGTGCGACCGCTGCATCGACGTGTGCCCCACCAGGGTGTTCGATCGCGGTCCGGACGGAATCCCGGTGATCGCCAGACATTCGAACTGCCAGACGTGTTTTCAGTGCGAGGCGTATTGCCCGACCGACGCGCTGTTCGTCGCGCCGCTGGCGACGCCCGCGGCCGCCGACTCCGGATTTCGCGACGCCGCGGGGCTGGCCACCGCCGGCGCGCTGGGGAGCTACCGGCGCGAACTGGGCTGGGGAGGCGGGCGCGCACTCGGCGCCCGCACCGCCGTTGGACCGGACTATCCGGATTGAGGTTTGACGTGTAACAGGTGCCGACTTCTGCACCTGGGCCGTTGTCGGCCCGCGAACTGCAGCCCCCGTGCAGAGGTCGCGGGCTCGGGTTAGCGGCTTAGCTTGGCCTTGACCTCGCGGGCGCTCGGGTTGGTGAGCGTGGACCCGTCGGCGAACTTCACCGTCGGCACGGTCTGGTTCCCGCGGTTGACCGACATGACGAATTCGGCCGCCGACGGCTCGTCTTCGATGTCGATCTCGGTCCAGGTGATCCCCTCGGACTTCAGCCCGCGTTTCAGCTGGGCGCAGAAGCCACACCACGACGTGGTGTACATGGTCAACGTGGGCGATCCCGCAGCACTCATAAGACAGTCAACATAGTCGATCCCGCGTTCATGCCCAGACACGACCGCCTGCCCCGGCGGCAATTGTCGCCGGGCCCTGCCAAGATGGACGCCATGCCGCTCGAGGCTCCCGACGCCACCCTCCTGAACGACCTCGACGACGAACAACGCGAGGCGGTGCAGGCGCCCCGTGGGCCGGTCTGCGTACTGGCGGGCGCGGGCACCGGCAAGACCCGCACCATCACCCGACGCATCGCCTACCTGGTATCCGCCGGTCACGTCTCGCCAGGTCAGGTGCTGGCGGTGACGTTCACCTCGCGGGCGGCGGGGGAGATGCGGGCCCGGTTGCGGTCCCTCGACGCCGAATCCGGGGCGGGGGCCGCCGGCGTGCAGGCCGTGACGTTTCACGCCGCGGCACGCAGGCAGCTGCAATACTTCTGGCCACGTCTGGTCGGTGACACGGGCTGGGAACTGCTCGACAGCAAGTTCGCCGTGGTGGCGCAGGCCGCCAACCGCGCGAAGATGTCGACCAGTACCGACGACGTGCGTGACCTCGCCGGTGAGATCGAATGGGCGAAGTCGTCGTTGATCAGCCCCGAGACCTACCCTGCCGCGGTCGCCGAGGTGGGCCGCGACATCCCGTTCGACGCCGCCAGGATCGCCGCGGTGTACGCCGGATACGAGGAGCTGAAGGCCCGCCGCGACGGCACCACCCTGCTGGACTTCGACGATCTGCTGCTGCACACCGCCGCGGCGATCGAGAACGACGCCGCCGTCGCGCAGGAGTTCCGGGACCGCTACCGGTGTTTCGTCGTCGACGAGTACCAGGACGTCACGCCCCTACAGCAGCGCGTGCTCGACGCCTGGCTCGGCGACCGCGACGACCTCACCGTCGTCGGTGACGCCAACCAGACCATCTACTCGTTCACCGGTGCCACCCCCGGCTACCTGCTGGACTTCTCCCGGCGGTTCCCGGAGGCGGCGGTGGTCCGGCTGGAACGCGACTACCGGTCCACGCCGCAGGTGGTGTCGCTGGCGAACCGGGTGATCTCAGGCGCCCGCGGCCGGATGGCGGGCAGCAGGCTGCACCTCATCGGCCAGCGTGACGCCGGGCCGGTGCCGACGTTCAGCGAGCATTCCGACGAGGTCGCTGAGGCCACCGCCGTCGCCAAGTCCATCAAACGGCTCATCGACTCAGGCACCGCCCCATCGGAGATCGCGGTGCTCTACCGCATCAACGCTCAATCCGAGGTCTACGAAGAGGCACTCACCGCGGCGGGCATCGCGTTTCAGGTGCGCGGCGGGGAGGGCTTCTTCAGCCGCCAGGAGATCCGGCAGGCGCTGCTGGCTCTGCAACGCGCCGCCGAGCGTGGCGCAGCGGACGGGCAGGAACTGCCGCCGTTGGTCCGCGAACTGCTCGAGCCACTGGGCCTGACCGCCGAGTCGCCGACCGGTACCAAGGCCAGGGAGCGTTGGGAGGCGCTCGCCGCGCTGGTCGAGCTGGTCGACGAGGAGGTCGCTGGGCGGCCGGCACTGGACCTGCGCGCGCTGGTGGCCGAGTTGCGCCAGCGGGCCGACGCACGCCACCCACCGGTGGTGCAGGGCGTGACGCTGGCCTCCCTGCACGCGGCCAAGGGACTGGAGTGGGACGCGGTGTTCCTTGTCGGTCTTGCCGACGGCACGTTGCCCATCTCCCATGCGCTGACGCACGGCCCTGAGAGCGAACCGGTCGAAGAGGAACGTCGGCTGCTCTACGTCGGAATCACCAGGGCGCGAATCCATTTGGCGCTCAGCTGGGCGCTGGCGCGGGCGCCGGGCGGGCGGCAGGGCAGGCGACCGTCGCGTTTCCTCAACGGCATCGCCCCGCAGGCGAGCAACGACAGCACCCCGAACCGGCCCCGCAAGCAACGTGGGCCCACCCCGCGGTGCCGGGTGTGCAACGGGGCGCTGACCACGCCCACCGCCGTCATGCTGCGCCGGTGTGAGACGTGCCCGTCGGACATCGACGAGGAACTGCTGGCCGAACTCAAGGACTGGCGGCTGCGCACCGCCAAGGAGATGAGCGTGCCCGCCTATGTCGTGTTCACCGACAACACCTTGATCGCGATCGCCGAAACGCTGCCTGGCGACGACGCCGCTCTGGTCGCGATCCCCGGCATCGGCGCACGCAAGCTGGAGCAGTTCGGACCCGACGTTCTCGAGCTGGTCCGCAACCGATAGCGAAAACTGCCAAGAATCGCAAAAATATTGCCAAAACCGCAGGTCAGAAATTCGCTTGTCAGTTTTGGGTGCTAACGTCTAACCTCAGATACGCCCTGCGGGGCGTCCCAGCAGACCGAAAGGAGGGGCCAACATCATGGTGAATGTCAACACGTTTTCAGGCGTAAACGTCGGCGTTGCCGGCATGTCGTGGACCCTCCGGGTCTCTGGGTCGGCCGCTGCCGCGGCGCACCCCGCCGCGGCACACGCCGTGAGCGGCGTGCAGGCGATTACGCCGCCGAAGCGCCGCCGGCACGCCGCCGCCGCCGCGACCGTCGCGTCCGTGAAACGAGGCACCACTTAGGTAGCCCCTCGAAGCCGAAAAGGCCACGGACCCGACATACCGGATCCGTGGCCATTGTTTTCGGAACTCCCGAAACCTGGTCTGAGGATCCATCAGAAGACAGATGGCCAAAGAAGAAGTAGTTACGACCAGGAAGCAGGAGAGACATGTCAGTCCGGACATGCCGCGGAAGGCTGACCGTACCGTGTCATGTCGGCGATCCAGACTTGTGGTTCGCCGAGAGTCCCACCGAACTGGAGCAGGCCAAGGCGCTGTGCGTGGAGTGCCCGATCCGGCGTGAGTGCCTGTCGTTGGCACTGGAACGTCAAGAGCCTTGGGGAGTCTGGGGCGGCGAGATCATCGACCGCGGGAGCGTCGTGGCGCACAAGCGTCCGCGTGGTCGCCCGCGCAAGAACCCGGCCGAGAACCCCGCTGCGGCGTAGCGGACGGGGCTGCCTGACGTAAGTCGTCAGGCAGCCTCGTCGGCGAAACCCGGAATCAGCTCTGTGGCAAGGGCTTTCGTTGGAATGTGCGCGTCGAGCTGGCAGGCGATCGCGACGTTGGACGCGATCACGCGCAATGGAATCGCCAGCTTCGCAGGCACATCCATCTGCCGCGCGGCCCTGATCTGGCCTGCGGCACGGTCGGGTTTCATGTTCATGGCGGTGATCCGCTGCAGCCACTTACGCGTGTAGTGGAACACCTCGACCTCGAGCGGTTCCACGTACTGCTTCATCATGTCGTCCATCTCGCGCTTGGACACCTGCTCACCCTTCTGGATGAACCCGATCTTCTGCATCGTCGTCAGCAGGTTGTCGTAGTCGTCGTTGAGCGCGTAGCGCGTCGCCAGACCGATCTCGATCGGAATTCCGTCGGGCAGCGGGGCCACGGCGCCGAAGTCGATGACGCCCATCTTCTCGTCCGGCAGCAGCATGAAGTTCCCGGGATGCGCGTCGCCGTGCATCATTTGGAGCCGCCGCGGTGCGTCGTAGGTCAGCTCGAACAAACGGCTCCCCATCAGGTCGCGCTGTTCGGGTGTGCCCTCGCGGATGATCACCGACATCGGGATGCCCTCGATCCACTCCTGGATGACGACCTTGGGCGCGCTGGCCACGATGTGGGGCACGACGAAGTGCGGGTGGCCTTCGTAGGCCTTGGCGAAGGCGCGCTGGTTGTCGGCCTCCAGCCGGTAGTCGAGTTCCATCTCCGTGCGTTCGATCAGCTCGTCGACCACGCCCTGGACATCGGCGCCGGGGGACAGCTGCCGAAGCACGCTGATCATCCGCTTCATGGTCTTCAGGTCGGCGCGCAGCGCCTCGTCGGCGCCGGGGTACTGGATCTTGACCGCGACCTCGCGGCCGTCCGACCACACGGCCTTGTGCACCTGGCCGATGCTGGCCGACGCCACGGGCGTGTCGTCGAACGAGGTGAACCGCTCCCGCCACTTGGTGCCCAGTTGCGCGTCGAGCACCCGGTGCACCTTCTCCGCAGGTAGCGGCGGCGCTTCCCGCTGCAGCTTGGTCAGCGCCTCGCGATAGGGCTTGCCGTACTGCTCGGGGATGGCGGCCTCCATGACCGACAACGCCTGGCCGACCTTCATTGCGCCGCCCTTGAGCTCACCGAGGACGGTGAAGAGCTGTTGGGCCGCCTTGTCCATCAGCTCGGCGTTGACTTCGTCCTTCGACGAGCCGGTCAGTCGCTTTCCGAGGCCGAGCGCAGCCCGCCCGGCGATGCCGACGGGAAGGGACGCCAGCTTGGCATTGCGCGCAGCTCGGCCACGTTTGATGTCTGCCACCAGACCATCATCCACGACGATGCTGAACAGCCGTCCACAATATGCCCACAAACGTTGTCAGCACTGGCAGCGCGGATGCCGAGACCACCGTCGGCTGGCCGTCGAACCGGTCTTGACGTCCACCTCCAGCGTGGTGTCGAGGGTGGGCGGTGGATCGCCTGCCCTTCTGGGGTCGCCCGCATCGCGGATCGCCTTGATGACGCGGTCGACCTGGCTGAGCGCCAGTGCCGCGGTGGCCAGCATGGTGGCCCGGTCGGCGCTGCCGACGGCGTCGCGCAGTTGGGCGGCCAGCGCGGGCCAGGCGGCGTCGCGATCGCTGCGATGCAGGTCAGCGCAGCGCAAACAACTCGTCATGCCGGGGATGACCAGCGGGCCCACCAGGCCGGTGCCGTCCCGGACGCGGACCGGCAGATGCGGCACCCTGGCGTCGTGCAGGTCCCGGAGCACGCGGGGATCGGTGACCAGATAGTCCGAAAGCACCACCAGATCGGTGGTGCCTGGCCGGACGCCTGCGTGGCTGAGGTTGCTGTGCCGGACCCTGGCGCCCGAGCATCGCAGCGCCCCGGCCAGCAGATCGGACAGCGGCCCGCGGCCGTGGATGCGGATGGACGCCGAGCGGGCAGGCGGGGGTGCGGTCGTCACGACCCCCGCACCGACCAGCGAGACGACGAGTTCGGCAACGGCTTCCGCGTCCGCAACGCCCCGGTTCACCGCAAGGGCCTGCAGATCGGCCAGCGCGATGCCGGACTGCATGACGCGTAGCAGGTCGGCCAGCGCCGCGGTCGACAATCCGTCCGGCGGGCGGACCAGCAGGGCGCGGCGAGGGTCCCAGCCCACCTGAACGGCGCCGTCGGGGCGCATCAGCACCGGCATCGCCGGATCGAGTGCATACCGCGTCATTCGACGACTGTGCCACGCGCGACGGCCTTGGCGTTTTAGTTATCCACAGGCCCTCGGGCGTGCACAGGGAGCACCTGACGTCGAGATTGTCGTGAGGGTCGTGGAATCCGCGAAGCCACGACCCTGTGTGCAATCTCAACGATCGACCAAGCCCGCGACGCCCTGGCGCTAGTCCTCGGTGCGCTTGTCCTCGTCGTTCTGCAGGTCGGCGATCGCCTGCTCGATCCCGCTGGTGTCACCGCCGACGAGGCTGTCGATGAACGCGGCGGGCTCGTCGAGGTCCTCGGCACGCGGCAGCAGATCGGGGTGCTGCCAGACGGCGTCGCGGGCGTCGGAGCCGATGGCTTCGGTCAGTCGTTCCCACAGCGCCGCGGCCTCGCGCAGCTTGCGCGGCCGCAGCTCCAGCCCGACGAGGGTGGCGAACGTCTGCTCGGCAGGGCCGCCGGTGGCGCGGCGGCGGCGCAGCATCTCGCTCAGCGCCGACGTGCCAGGAATGCGGTCGCCGAGGGCGTCGTTCACGACGGTCTGCACCCATCCTTCGATGAGCGCGAGCAGCGTCTCGAGCCGTTCCAGCGCAGCGACCTGCTCGGGTGTCGCCTTCGGCTCGAAGATGCCCTGGTTGAGCAGCTGCTCCATGGCCGAGGGATCGGCAAGTGACTCCGGATTGAAGCTGCGGGTGAACTCCTCGAGCCCGCTGGTGTCGACCTTCATGCCCCGTGCGAACGCCTCGACGGCGCTGAGCAACTGGCTCGACAGCCACGGTACGTGGGTGAACAACCGGTGGTGCGCCGCCTCGCGGGCGGCCAGGAACGTCAGGATCTCACTGCGCGGTTGCTCGAGACCCTCGGCGAGCGTCTCGATCGCGTCGGGCATCAGCGCGGCCACCCCCTTGGGGCCAAGCGGCAGTCCAATGTCGGTGGAGGTCAATACTTCTCGCGACAGAGTGCCAAGGGCCTGGCCGAGTTGCGAGCCGAACGCCATGCCGCCCATCTGGGACATCATCGCCAGCAGGGGGCCGGCCATGCTCTTGGCCTCCTCGGGCAGCGTCGACGCCCACACTCCTGCGATCTGCTCGGCCACCGGATCGCACAACCGCTTCCAGGTGCTCAGCGTGTTGTCGATCCAGTCGCTGGGTGTCCACGCCGTCGACTTGGTGGTGCCTGCGGGCAGTGGCGTCACGCCGTCCAGCCAGGTCTCGGCAAGGCGGACGGCATCGGCGATGGCGCTGGCGGTAGCTTCGGGGATCGGCTTGACGAAGCCGATCGAGTTGGACGCCAGCTGACGGGCGAGGTCGTAGTTCACCGGGCCGGACTGCGTACCGCCACCCATTGCGTTGCCGCCGCTGAACATCTCACCGAGCTTGGTGAAGATCTGGCCAAGGTCGGACATGTCGAATCCGGCCCCGCCGAACCCGAACGGATCCGGCTGCGAGCCCGGATTCGGGTCCTTCTTGGGCTTGTCGCGGTCGGGGTCGTCCCCGTGGGAGAAGCCGAAGGGCAGGTCAGACATGCTTCAACGGTACTCACCATGGGGGCGTCACGTGGGCGTGCGGGTCACGCTGAGAGTGAATATTCGCCCGCCGGGAGCGGCGCGACCGGGGGATTGGCTGCGCAGAGCCCTAATGTGGGCGTCGTGAACAGGCGGATTCTGACCCTGGTGGTGGCACTGGTGCCGATCGTGACGTTCGGTCTGCTGCTGTGGGCGGTGGCCGTGCCGTTCGTGGCGCTGGGCCCGGGTCCGACGTTCGACACGCTCGGCGAGGTCGACGGCAAGCAGGTCGTCGACATCGAGGGGACCAAGGTCTATCCCACCTCGGGGCACCTCAACATGACCACCGTGTCCCAGAGCGACGGGATCACGCTCGGTGAGGCGCTGGCGCTGTGGATGTCGGGTCGCGATCAGCTGGTGCCCAGGGATCTCGTCTATCCGCCGGACAAGTCCAAGGACGAGATCGACAAGGACAACAACAGCGACTTCCAGCGCTCCGAGGACAACGCCGAGTACGCCGCGTTGGCCTACCTGAAGTACCCGGAGGCGGTCACCGTCGAGAACGTCACCGACCCAGGGCCGTCGGCGGGCAAGCTGCAGGCGGGCGACGCCATCGACATGGTCGACAACAAGCCCGTCGCCAACCTCGACGAGTTCACCGCGCTGTTGAAGGCCACCAAGCCCGGCGATCAGATGGTGATCGACTACCGCCGCAAGGGCGACGGGATCGGCACGACGACGATCACCTTGGGCGAGAACAAGGATCGCGACTACGGCTTCCTCGGCGTCGGTGTGCGGGACGCGCCGTGGGCCGACTTCAAGATCGACTTCAACCTCGCCAACATCGGCGGACCGTCGGCGGGCCTGATGTTCAGCCTCGCCGTCGTCGACAAGCTCACCACGGGCGACCTGAACGGCGGCAAGTTCGTGGCGGGCACCGGCACGATCAGCGGCGACGGCAAGGTCGGCCCCATCGGCGGCATCACCCACAAGATGGTTGCGGCGCAGGAGGCGGGCGCGACGATCTTCCTGGTGCCTGCGGACAACTGCGACGAGGCGCGCTCCGCGCACGACGATGGCCTGCAGTTGATCAAGGTCGACACCCTGACTTCGGCCGTCGATGCGTTGCACGCGGTTTCCGCCGGTGGCGAACCTCCCCATTGCTGAGAATTCCCTTGGCGACCAGTGCGTAGAGTTGTGGCACGTCGAAGTCAGACGTGACGAAGTAGACACCCGAGAGCGGAGTTGACGAGTGGGTATGCGGCCCGCGGCGAGGATGCCGAAGCTGACGCGGCGTAGCCGGATTCTGATCGCCATTGCATTGGTCGGCGTCCTGTTGGTCTTGGGCTCAGGCCCGCTGGTCGACACCTATGTGAACTGGCTGTGGTTCGGCGAGCTCGGCTACCGCTCGGTGTTCACCACCGTGTTGGTCACCAAGCTGGTCGTCTTCCTGGTCGGCGCACTGGTGATCGGTTCCGTGGTGTTCGGCGCGTTGGCGCTGGCGTACCGGACGCGGCCGGTCTTCGTCCCGACAGCGGGTCCGAACGATCCGGTGGCCAGGTACCGCACCGCGGCGATGGCCCGGCTCCGGCTGTTCGGCATCGGAATCCCGGTGTTCATCGGGGTGCTCGCGGGCATCGTCGCCCAGGCCAGCTGGGTGAAGGTGCAGCTGTTCCTGCACGGCGGAAGCTTCGGGGTTACCGACCCGCAGTTCGGGATGGACCTCGGTTTCTACGCGTTCGACCTGCCGTTCTACCGGCTGGTGTTGAGCTACCTGTTCGTGGCGACGTTCCTGGCGTTCGTCGCCAACCTGTTGGGTCATTACCTGTTCGGGGGCATCCGGCTCTCCGGTCGCACCGGAGCGTTGAGCCGTTCTGCGCGCATCCAGCTGATCTCGTTGGTCGGCACCCTGATTCTGCTCAAGGCGGTCGCCTACTGGTTCGACCGCTACGAGCTGCTGAGCCACACCAGGGGCGGCAAGCCGTTCACCGGCGCCGGCTACACCGACATCAACGCGGTGCTGCCTGCCAAACTGATCCTGCTGGCCATCGCGGTGATCTGCGCGGTCGCGGTGTTCTCGGCGATCGTGTTGCGCGACTTGCGCATTCCTGCCATCGGCGTGGTGCTGTTGCTGTTGTCGTCGCTGATCGTCGGCGCGGGCTGGCCTCTGGTCGTCGAGCAGATCAGCGTCAAACCCAATGCGGCGCAGAAGGAAAGCGAATACATCAGTCGCAGCATCACCGCGACCCGGGATGCCTACGGACTGACCGACAAGAACGTCACGTACCGCGATTACAGCGGCAACAGCAACACCACCGCACAGCAGGTGGCCGCCGATCGTGCGACGACGTCGAACATCCGCTTGCTCGATCCGACGATCGTGGCCCCGGCGTTCACGCAGTTCCAGCAGGGCAAGAACTTCTACTCGTTCCCCGACCAGCTGGCGATCGACCGGTACGACGGACCCGACGGCAACCTGCGCGACTACGTCGTCGCGGCTCGGGAACTCAACCCCGACCGGCTGATCGACAACCAGCGTGACTGGATCAACCGGCACACCGTGTACACCCACGGCAACGGTTTCATCGCGTCGCCGGCCAACACGGTGCGCGGCGTCGCCAACGACCCGAACCAGAACGGCGGCTATCCGGAGTTCCTGGCCAGCGTGGTCGGCGCCAACGGCACCGTGGTTACGCCAGGCCCTGCGCCACTGGATCAGCCCCGCATCTACTATGGCCCGATCATCGCCGGGGCGGCCGACGACTACGCGATCGTGGGACGGAACGGCACCGATCGCGAGTACGACTACGAGACCAATACCGAGACCAAGAACTACACCTACGCCGGTTCCGGAGGGGTGCCGATCGGGAACTGGTTCTCGCGCTCGGTGTTCGCTGTGAAGTTCGCCGAACGAAACTTCTTGTTCTCCAACGTCATCGGATCTAACAGCAAGATCTTGTTCAATCGTGATCCAGCCGAACGGGTGGAGGCGGTGGCGCCGTGGCTGACCACCGACAGCAGCGTGTACCCGGCCATCGTGAACAAGAAGTTGGTGTGGATCGTCGACGGGTACACCACGTTGGACAACTACCCGTACTCCGAGTTGACGACGCTGTCGTCGGCCACGGCGGACTCCAGCGAGGTGGCGCTGAACCGGCTTCAGCTCGACAAGCAGGTGTCCTACATCCGCAACTCGGTGAAGGCCACCGTCGACGCCTACGACGGCACCGTGACGCTGTATGCGCAGGACGAGCAGGATCCCGTGCTCAAGGCGTGGGAGAGCGTGTTCCCGGGGACGGTGAAGCCGAAGAGCGACATCTCGCCGGATCTCGCTGCGCACGTGCGCTATCCGGAGGACCTGTTCAAGGTGCAGCGCTCGCTGTTGGCGAAGTACCACGTCAACGATCCGGTGACGTTCTTCTCCACCTCGGACTTCTGGGACGTGCCGTTCGACCCGAACCCAACCGCGAGCAGCTATCAGCCGCCGTACTACATCGTCGCCAAGGACATTGCGCAGAACGACAGTTCGGCGTCCTTCCAGTTGACCAGCGCGATGAACCGGTTCCGACGAGACTTCCTGGCGGCCTACATCAGTGCCAGTTCCGATCCGGCCACGTACGGCAAGATCACGGTGCTGACCATTCCGACTCAGGTCAACGGACCCAAGCTGGCATTCAACGCGATCAGTACCGACACCGCGGTCAGCCAGGACCTCGGTGTGATCGGGCGCGACAACCAGAAC
>Ga0193716_1000360_pt1 | contig 28365 bp, 28 predicted proteins | sample U2c1metaG_FD_145901 | JGI IMG/M metagenome (GOLD analysis project Ga0193716, IMG submission 145901) | Soil microbial communities from a riparian zone of the East river system, Colorado, United States - U2c1 | ecosystem: Environmental > Terrestrial > Soil > Riparian zone | place: USA: East River...
AGGCTTTAAATTCGTGGGATCAACCATTTGCTACGCCTTCATGCAGGCCGTGGGAATCGTCAATGAACATCAACGTTACTGCTGGGCGGCCGGCAAAGAGATCAACAATGCTTGAACGATTTGCAGTAAGGCGATCTTCGCTGAGTCGATTTTGCGCCGCGACGATTCTCATCCTCAGCGTGGGCACGCCGGTTCTCGCGCAGCCGCAGAAACCGGCATTCAAGCCGCTCGACGTGTTCGACCTTCAATGGGCGGCCGATCCGCAGGTTTCACCCGACGGCCGCAGCATCGCGTACGTGCGTTCGGGCTACGACATCAAGGCCGATCGAGCCCACGGCAGCGTCTGGCTGGTCGGGGTCGATGGCAAGAATGAGCGCCCCCTTTCCAGCGCACCGACCAGCGGCTCGCCGCGCTGGTCGCCGGACGGCACGCGCATCGCCTACATCGGACGCACCGCCGATGGTTCCGCGCAGCTCTTCATGTATTGGACGGCCAGCGGCGTCACCGCGCCCATCAGCAATTTCACCGATGCGCCCAGTGGTCTGGCGTGGTCGCCGGACGGCAAGTGGCTTGCCTTCACCATGCCCGTGGCGCAGGAGCGCAAGCCGCTGAAAGTGGAATTGCCGGAAGCGCCCAAAAACGCCAAGTGGGCCGACCCGCCGAAGCTGATTGACCGGATGGTCTTCCGCGCCGACGGCGAGGGCTATCTGCCGAGTTCTTTCAGCCAGGTGTTCATCGTGTCCGCCGACGGCGGCGCCGCGCGGCAATTGACGCATGGCGATTTCGACCATCAAGGTCCGCCCGCTTTCACGGCCGACGGAAGCGGCGTACTGGTCGGCGCAAATCGCCGTGCCGATGCCGACTACGATCCTCTGGACAGCGAGATTTACCGCGTCGATCTGGCGGACGGCGCCATCCACGCGCTGACCGATCGGCGCGGTCCCGACCGTCATCCCGTGCCCTCGCCGGACGGCAAGCACATCGCCTACCTAGGCTTCGATGACAAGCAATTGGGTTATCAGGCGACGCAGCTCTATGTCATGGACAGCGACGGCAGTCATTCGCATTCGCTCACCGCGTCGCTCGATCGTGATGCGGCGTCTCCGAAATGGCTGGGCGATGGCAAGCAAGTGGTGTTCCAGTATGACGACCACGGCTCGACCAAGATCGCCGCCGTTGATCTTCTGGGCAAGATGCGCGTCCTCGCCGACGGGGTGGGAGGCAACGACGTTTCCCGTCCCTATTCGGGCGGTTCGTTTTCGATCTCTCTGAATGGCCGATTCGCCTTCACCAAGGCCAGCGCGACGGCTCCCGCGGTGCTGGCCACCGGCACCTCGATGCGTGATATCACGGCGCTCAAGCCGTTGAGCGACAATCTCCTGGGGCAGCGCACCATCGGCGCGCTCGAGGAAATTACCTTCGACTCCTCCGCCGATCATCGGCGCATGCAAGGCTGGATCGTCAAACCGCCCGGCTTCGATCCCGCAAAAAAGTATCCCTTCGTTCTGGAAATTCACGGCGGCCCATTCGCCATGTATGCGCCGAGCTTTGCCGCGGAAATACAGCTCTACGCGTCGGCGGGCTACGTCGTGCTGTACATGAACCCGCGCGGCAGCACGGGCTATGGCGAAGAATTCGCCAATCTCATTCATCATGATTATCCCAACAAGGATTACGACGACTTGATGTCGGGCGTCGATGCGGTGGCCGGGCGTGGCTACATCGACACCCAACGGCTGTTCGTCACCGGCGGCAGCGGCGGCGGCGTGCTCACCGCGTGGATCGTCGGGCACACGGATCGCTTTCGAGCCGCCGTGGTCGTCAAGCCCGTGATCAATTGGACCAGTTTCGTGCTGACCGGCGATATGACCAACTATTTCTATCGCTACTGGTTCGGCGAGTTCCCCTGGGACGATATGCAGGCCTACTGGAAGCGATCGCCGCTGGCCTATGTCGGCAACGTCAAGACGCCGACCATGTTGATGACGGGCGAGGTGGACTATCGCACGCCGTCAAGCGAGGCTGAACAATTCTATCAAGCGCTGAAACTTCGCAAAATCGATACCGCGCTCGTGCGCGTGCCCAACGCCTCGCATGATATTTCCGCGCGCCCGAGTCTGCTCATCGACAAGGCGGCATACGTGCTGGCGTGGTTCAAATCGCACGACGTGAAATCGCCCTAGCCGCGCGTGTTCGTCTGCGCCGTTTGACCGAACAGAATTTTTTTGGCTTCTTCGGTCATGGTGTTGTTGCTGCTGATCGCTGCGCCTTTTTCATAAGCGCGCATGGTCGCGGGGCGCTCCTTGACGGCCTCGAACCAGCGTTTGAGATGCGGGAAGTCCTCGAGCTTTTGCCCCTGCGCCTCATGGGGCACGATCCACGGATAACACGCCATGTCGGCGATGGAATAGGGGCCTGCCACAAATTCCCGGTCGGCAAGGCGCTTATTCAACACGCCATAGAGGCGATTGGTCTCCTTGACGTAGCGCTCGACGGCGTAGGGAATCTTCTCGGGCGCATACCTCGTAAAATGATGATTTTGTCCGAGCATCGGTCCAAGTCCGCCGACCTGCCAGAACAGCCACTGCAGCACCTCGACCCGGCCGCGCGACTCGTTCGGAATGAATTTCTCGCTCTTCTCCGCCAGGTACAACAAAATGGCGGCTGATTCGAACACTGAGATCGGCGCACCGCGTTCAAGCGGCGAGTGATCGACGATCGCCGGCATGCGGTTGTTCGGTGCGATGGCGAGGAATTCCGGCTTGAATTGTTCACCCTTGCCGATGTTCACCGGCACGATGGTGTAAGGCATGGCCATCTCTTCTAAAAACATCGTGATCTTGTGCCCGTTCGGCGTGGGCCAATAGTACAAATCGATCATCGGTGACTCTCCGCCGGCGCGAGCGCCATTTTGTGTTCCCGCAGTAAGGCTATGCAAACATCTTCTTCGCGCGGCCTCAAGCGCATTTGCGCGAGACGGGTTCGCGCCCGCGCATTTTGCGTCCAGGGCAGAATGGAAGAATCCAATTTGCCGGCTGCGCTCGAGCGCCATTCCAGCAGGCGCCTGCGCTCGGCGAGACTTTTGGCTTCCTTGCTGTCCGGCGGCACCAAGCGCTTCTCGATGCTGAAGCCGACCATCTGCACGATCACGGTGTCGCCCCGCTGCATGATTTTTGCAAGCTTCAGGCAATCATCGCGCCGCTCGCTCAAGGCGGTCGATTCCCGGCAGGAGTCGATCAACGGCGAGAGAGGCGGAATGATCTCGGCATTGGCGACGCCGGCGAGCGCGGTCAATTTTGCGGTATCGGATGCGACCACGCCGCCCGGCAACGCATGCCGCACACCGCTCAGCGCATCGAACATCAGCACCATGAGTTGGTTGTAGTAAAGATCGAAGCGCGTACCGCGCGCCATGTCGGCCAGCACCCGGTCGACTTCAATCGTGTCCTTGTCCTTCTGCGCGGTCGACAATTGAGACAGCCACGCCGCGCCGTTATCCGGGTCAACCCAGCGCAGAACGATCGCAACCTCGCGGCTGTCGCAGCTGGGAGCGGCGGCGCACAGCTGCAGATGCAGCCAGCCGATGGCCGCATTCTGCGGCGCCAACTCGCTGGCGCGGGCGATGAGCTGCAGCGCCGCGGGCGCCGCCGATGAAACGGCGTAGCTATTGGTGAAGCTCAGTGCGGCCGCGGTCGCCTGGGAATTCGCGTCAGGCCGAGCCGCCAGCGCCCGCACGGCGTCGTTGCGCCAGACCTGGAATTTGTAGGCTTCCGACTTGGGATTCACTGCAGGCGCGGTGCTTGGCAACGCTGCGCCGGCGTGCAGCACCGCAGATCCCAGCATCAGAAATTTCAAACCGTGTTTGACCACGAGTCAAACCAGCCTTTAGAGGTGGCTGCGGTGGCCGGCAGCCGTCAACCCCGCGGTGATCGCCAGGCGCATCGCGTCTTCGACCGAAATGTCCAATGGTTGAACGCGGTCCCGCGGCAAATAAATGGTATAGCCGCCAAAGGCATAACTCATCGGAAAATATACGGTCACCCAATCCTGGCCGCCGTGCGCCAACAACACGGTGGGCACATCCTCGCGGGTGACGAAGCCGATGGCGTGCACGTCGGCAAACCGCGCCAGCACCACCCGCTGCAAGTCGCGCTTCTCGCCGCTGCCGGAAGGCAACAGGCTCACGACGTCGCGGAATCCGCCGTACAGGGTCTTCACAAACGGAATCCGGCCCAAAAAATCATTCCAGTACCTGAGCAGTATTTTGCCCGCGTAGGCGTTCACCACACCGCCGACGAACAGCAGCAGCAGGAAGCCCGCGATCAATCCCAAGCCGGGCCAATAATGCTCGGGGCTGACGATGCCCAATGCAATCAACGCGCGCCGCAGCCAACCCTCGACCGTATTCACCAGCCACCAAATCACATACACCGTCAAGGCCAAGGGCAGTACGGTTACCAAACCGCTCATGGTCAGCGTTAAAATCTTGCGCATGGGATTATCATCGCATGATCGGGCCTAACGCGCCCACAGGGGCCTGAGCTTCAATGACGCAACCTTCCGGTATTGACATTTCACCGGCCAAATCCTCGGACGTGCCGCTGATTCTTTGCTTGATCAATGAACTCGCCGACTACGAAAAACTGCGGCACGAGAGCGTCGCCACCGAGGCATCGCTGGAAAAAGCGCTCTTTGGACCAAAGCCGGGAGCCGAGGCCGTGATCGCCCGCTTCAACGGCGAGCCGGCCGGCTTTGCCCTGTTCTTTCATAATTTTTCGACCTTTCTCGGGAAACCCGGGCTGTACCTGGAGGATCTTTTCGTGCGTCCGGCGTATCGCGGCCGCGCCATCGGCAAGTCACTCCTGAGCCATCTGGCGGCGCTGGCGCTGGAGCGCGATTGCGGCCGCTTTCAATGGCAAGTTCTCGACTGGAACCGGCCTTCCCGCGATTTCTATGAACGCTTGGGCGCGCAGGCGGATCCCGCTTGGGTCACCTACCGCATGACGGGCGACGCGCTGCGGCGCCTGGCCGACAACCGCAAGTCATGATTGACGCGGCAATATGAAGCGCAATCCCTGATAGTTCAGCACCACGCCGTCGCGCCGAATGCGCTCGACGACAGGGCCTTCCGGCAGGGAGCTGCCTTCATGATATTTGCGCATGTTGATGTACACGAAGCGATCGCCCGCCTTGGTCGCATAGACATGCACGTCCAAGTGCAGCTCGGGCAAGGCTTGCGCACCCGTTAGGTTGATTTCGTTGATCGACGGCAGCACTTCCTCGTTGTCAGCCTTGGCATCCTCATCGATCAGCACCGGGTCGGGCCGACGCAGGGCGGCTCGCGGTGCAGAACGCTGTGCACTGGAACGAGGGGCGCTGAGCGGTGCGGCCAGAGGCGCGACCTCGGATATAGCGGCGGTCCCTGCCGAAACCCCATCAGCGGCCGTCACAGGAATCTCGGGCGCGTATACCGGTGTCGGTCCCAAGGGACTGAAGTGATCTGCCGCGGGTGCCTTGTCCTCCGCCAACGGCGCGGGCTCTGAGTGCTTTTTGGGTGTCGGCGCCGACACCCAAAAAGCACAACGATGCAACATCACGGCGAGCACGACGATGTTGATGGCCAGCAGCGCGCCGAGCAGTATCGCCCAGAGGGGGAGGCGGCTGCGCCGCTGTGCCGCCGGCGTATCCATGAATCCCGGCTGGGACTGGCGTTGCCGTTCGATTTCAGATTTTTTCAATGCGTCGAGAATGAAGGACATGTAAATCCCTAACCGCCGCGAAGCGCGTTGGACAGCAACAAAGGTGAACTGGGATCGGCCAGCGCGGTGTCGAGCACGACTTGGGTTTGCACTCCGGCAATTCCATCGACGTTGAGACGATGCTCACGCTGGAAATTCTGCACCGCGATCGCCAACTCTTGATCGTATACATCGGAGTGTTCTGGATCCGCAGCACCGCCCGCCAAGGCATTGAGGCTGCGGCGAAGCCAGCGAACCTCATCCCCCTGCATTCCCAACGACAGCGATCGGGTGCGGGAAGTCTTCGGTTTCCAGACGACGGTAAATTCCCCGAACCAATCCCGCGAAAGATCATCGATGGAGACTTTCTCGTTATGCTCGCCCAGGTTCAGCGTCGCAGTCTTGTCATCCAAACTCGACAGAACGACGCGATGCCGCTGACCGCGCTCATCGGTCAGCGTCAAAATGGCGGGCCGATTCAGCGTTCTGACCTGAGTCCAGGAGCCGCGCTGCTCCAAACACGAGAGGCCCGCTTTAGCGGCCTGACCGCACGGATCCCGGTCGTCCGACAGCGCGGTTCCCCACAATGACAGCAGGCGGCGGAAAGCGGCCGCGTCCGTGGTGTTGGCCTCATTGGCCTCGAGAAGCGCATTGACCGAGGCCAATTTGGGCGCAGGAGCCGGTGCTGCCGGAGGCGGCACCACCGGCAGCGCCGCAGCCGTCGTCGCGGCGGCCGCCGCGGGATGTGTTGCGGCCGCGCTTTTTGGCGCGCGGGACGAGCTAAAAATGGGACTCGACTGGAGCCAGAATTGCCAGCCGACAAACAGAGTGCCGGCAAGCGCCACAAGCCCCAGGGAGCCCATGACCCAGCCCAACCAGGTGGGCAGGAATCGGCGGCCATAGACTTCCCCTGCCGCACGGCGCACCAAACCCGCGCTGATTTTCTTGGTTTCCTGCGTGTACGCTCCCAATAGGGCGCGATCGCAGGCGACATTGATGACTCGCGGGATTCCTTCGGACAGGCGATGCAATTCCACCAGCGCAGCGGGCGTGAATATGTCCTCGGTTGCGCCGGCAACGCGCAGCCGATGCCGCACGTAGCCCTTGGTTTCCTCGCGCGACAGGGGCTTCAAGTGGTATCGCCCGGTAATGCGTTGAGCCAGTTGCCGCAGGTCGGTTCGGTCCAGCAATTCCCGAAGTTCAGGCTGGCCGATCAATATGATTTGCAGCAGCTTCTGAGTGGGCGTCTCGAGATTGGTCAGCAGGCGGACCTGTTCCAGCACCTCGATGGAGAGGTTCTGCGCCTCATCCACCAGCACGATGATGCGTCTGCCTTCCGCGTGGGCGCTCAGCAGCCGTCGATTGAGCGCGTCAACCATTTGTTTGACGCTGTCGCGATCGGCCTCGGCGATTGCCAATCCCAGCTCTTCGCAAATCGTCAGAAGAAATTCCACCGGTGTGACACGCGGATTCAAAATCACCGCAACATCGGCATGATGCGGCACGCGCGAGAGCAGCGTGCGCACCACCGTGGTTTTACCCGTCCCGACTTCCCCGGTTAACTGGATGAATCCACCGGACTCATTGATGCCGTACAGCAGGTGCGCCAATGCCTCGGCATGCCGCTCGCTCAAATAGAGATAGCGGGGGTCCGGGGTGATGGCGAAGGGCTTCTCGCTGAGCCCAAAGAAACTGGTGTACATGGCTTACTAGGATAGTACCAACGCGCCACTAGTTTCCGGGGCGGGTGCCGCGGGGCAAGCGGCTGGCGCGGGTCAAGAGCCCCTCCCCGAATCGGTCGCGGATGCCGTCCACGGCCGAATCGAGCCGGGATCCTGGATCGGGCAGCGGGTCTGAAAACAGGTCCGATTGCCTCAGTGACTGCAAATCGCTGACACCCACGCCCAGCAGCCGCACCGCGGCACGGGGTTGCGAGGCCAGCCAGGCCTGAAGCAGTGCTTGCGCAGCCGCCGACACGATGGCCGTATCTTGAGTCGGAGGCTCCAACGCGCGCTGGCGGGTATAGGTCGTGAAGTCGGCACGCCGAATTTTGACGCTCACCCGGCCGGCAAGGAGCTTCTGTGCCCTCAAGCGCGATGCGGTGCGATCCGCCAAATGTACGAGCTGCGCCTGAAGCTCGCTCGCCGCGCGGATGTCCTTGTCATACGTCTCCTCCGCGCTGATCGACTTCTCTTCGCGATCCGGTTCCACCGGGCGATCATCGAGCCCGCTGGCGCGATCGCGCATGGCGTTGCCGTGCTTGCCGAAGGCACGCCACAACACCTCATCCGTGGCGGCGCGTGCATCGCCAAAGGTCCGAATACCGGCCTCGAGAACCGTCGGCAGGGTTTTCCGGCCTACGCCGAACAGTTTGTGAATCGGCAGAGGATCCAAAATTTCTCGCAAGTTGCCGGCATCGATGCGGCACATTCCGTCCGGCTTGTTCAAATCCGACGCGATCTTCGCCAGCAGTTTATTCGGCGCAATTCCCACCGACGCGGTGAGTCCGGTTTGCCCGGCAATCCGCCGGCGAATCTCCGCGCCGATCACCTCCGGTCCGCCGAGCAATTGCTGACTGGCCGTCACGTCGAGAAACGCCTCATCCAGAGACAGCCCTTCCACCAGCGGCGTGAATTCATGAAAAATCGCGAATACCTGTTGCGATATCTCCTGGTAACGGGCCATCCGCGGGCGCACGACAATGGCTTCGGGGCAGCGGCGCAGCGCCTCGCGCATGGGCATGGCCGAGTGCACGCCGAAGCGCCGTACCGCATAACTGGCCGCGGCGACGACGCCGCGGCCGCCGGTGCCGCCGACGATGAGCGGCTTGCCCTTCAGTTCCGGCCGATCGCGCTCCTCCACCGACGCGTAGAATGCGTCCATGTCGACGTGCAGAACCGCACGGACGACGCAGCGCATCGGATCATTCCACGGTGACCGTGATTTTCTTCGAATGCAGCGGCGGATCGAAGGACTGATGCAAGGAGTCCGCGAACACGAGTTCCAGGGTGTGCTTGCCGGGGGGCAATGTCAGCGACGTCTCGGTTTGACCCTTGCCGAAATGCAAAATTTTGTCCGTTGCCGGCATCGGCGCCTCGAGTTTCACCTCGCTCAAAGCGGTGTCGACCAACAGATGATGATGCCCGGTGTTGTCGAATTTGATTCCCGCGGGCGCAATTCCCATCCCTTTCAATCCAAAGCTCACCGTAAAGGGGCTGTGCACTTTCGCGCCATCGCGCGGCGCAATGATATACACCTCCGCACCCGCGGGCGCCGCCAGGCGGTCTGCTGCCACCGCGAACGCCGCCAACAGACCAATGGTTAATGCGAGAACGAGACGATTCATGCAGCTCTCCTTGGTTAAAGACATTATCTTACAGCTGCAAGCCGGCATAGACGAATACGCCGGCCAAGGTGAGGGCGAACACGATGCTGTAGACGAAGAAGAGCAGCACCGCCTTGAACAGCGTGCCGGCCCAGCTTCGGCCGAACACCCGCCGCATTGCAATAAGCGTGTAAATCGCCATACACCAGCCCAACAGCGTTTCCAGAATATCCGACGCGCCGGCGAGTTTCGGCCAGGCGTGCGCGGCGTTGATGGCGCAAATCAGCACGATCGCCACGGAAAAATAAAAAGCATGGAGGTGAATGAAAAACAGCAGGTGCTCGGCGTAGCGGTAGCGCGGGCGCCAATACAGCAGCATGTGCAGGAACGCGATCAGCGGCAGGAAAATGAACATCGCCTTCGACATCGTGGCGATGGCGACATGCACCAGATTATTGCCGCTGTCGTTCACAATCGCCTGGCAGGCGTGCTGAATCCGCTGCTTCCATTCAGGATGACCCGTGAAATCAAGGGAGTTGATATCCTGGCAGCTGGTCACCCGCGGGCTCCCTGCAGCTGCCGGTTTCGTGGCATCGTCAAATCGAATGACTTCGACGCGCACATCCGTGACGGAAGCGATGAGGAAAAAAACGATGCTCAAGATCAGGTACAGCCGAAACGGCGGCAGGTAGGCGGCCCGCCGGCCGGCGACGAATTCTTGAGTGAGCTTTCCCGGCTTGAACCACAGCAGCGTCAATGTGCGCCACAGCCGGGAATCCGAGTGCGTCAGTCCCTCGAGCATCTCATGTACAAGTTCTGCGGTGCTCGGCACGTGCACGTCGGCGGCCTGGCTGCAATTCACGCAGAACCGTCCCAGCAGCACGGCATCGCAATTTTTGCAGTGCGCGGGCGGCGTCATCGAAGTCTCCGGGCTCATGATTCAGCGCCGGCGCCCGCGCGCAATTCGTGCGGCGCGAAGTCGTCCACATTGATGATATCCAAGACCTTGGCGTCGTAGGTGCGCAGCACCTCGGCTTCGGCCTCGCTGATGATGCCCAAGCCCAAGGCTTGGGTAATTTGACCGGGCAGATCCAGCGCGGTGACCCGGCCGGTCTTGACGCCGTCGACCCGAATGCGCTTCTCCAGCGGCTCCGCCATGGTGGACAGAATCAACGCCTCCTGCAGCTGGCCCAGCGGGTTGTGCGATTCCTGAGTTTTATAAATGTAGGCGCTCAAGCGCTCGCGGGTTGCGGTTGGATTCATGATCAGACCGCCGATGGCATGGCCTAGGCGATCGCTGGGCTGCGAATAGCTGAGCCCGCGCGGGAAGATGACCATCCGCATGAACAGCGCCAGAGGGCGATTTGGAAAATTGCGCAGGAAAAGATGCAGCTGCTCCTGCGCCTGGTACAACAGGCTGCGGCAGGCCCATTCGACCAGGGGCAGGTCGGCCGGCTCGCGGCCTTGATTCTCGTGATGCTTGAGCACCATCGAGGCCAGGTACATCGACGAAAGCACGTCGCCCAAGCGCGCGGACAGGGTCTCTTTTTTCTTGAGATAGCCGCCGAGCGCGAGCATGGCAACGTCCGTCGCCAAGGCGAATGACGCGCTGTAGCGATTGACGTGCTGAAAGTAGCGCACGGTCGCGCCGGTGTCCGGCACTTTCGTGAATCGCGCCGACGTCAAGCCGCGGACCAGAGAGCGAACTGCATTGGAGATGGCAAACCCCACGTGGCCGAAGACGGCGGCATCGAATTCGCGCACCCCCACCTCGCGATTGGGATTCTTCGCCGCGTTCATTTCCTTCAGGACGAAGGGATGGCAGCGCACGGCGCCCTGACCGAAGATGATCAAATTGCGCGTGAGGATATTGGCGCCCTCAACCGTGATGGCGACCGGAACGATTTGGTAGCCGCGTCCCAAATAGTTCTTCGGTCCCAGGCATATTCCCTTGCCGCCATGAACATCCATGGCGTCGTTGGCGATCATGCGGCCGATTTCGGTGGCGTGATATTTGAGCATGGCCGAAGGCACGGAGGGCTTTTCCCCGCCGTCGATGGCGCCGGCGGTTACGGAACGTGCGGCATCGATGATGTAGGTGCGCGCCGCCATCCTCGCAAGGACCTGCTCGATGCCCTCGAAACTGCCGATCGGCGTGTTGAACTGGCGGCGGATGCGCGCATAGGCGCCCGATGCGTACACCGCCGCCTGTGCGCCGCCGGTGGCACTGGAGGGCAGTGAAATGCAGCGGCCCACCGACAGTTGTTCGACCAGCATGCGCCAGCCCTGCCCGGCGGTCGCAAAGCCGCCGATTATGGCGTCGACCGGCACGAAAACATCGTGTCCTTGGATGGGACCGTTTTGGAACGGAATATTCAAAGGAAAGTGCCGCCGTCCGATCGCGACGCCGGGTGTGTCGCGCGGAATCAGCGCACAGGTGATTCCCAAGTCCACTTTGTCGCCCATGAGATGCTCAGGATCGTAGAGGCGGAAAGCCAATCCGATCACGGTGGCGATCGGTGCGAGCGTGATGTAGCGCTTCGAAAAATTGAGCCTAATGCCGACAATTTCTTGACCTTGCCACCGGCCCTTGCAGATGATGCCGGTGTCTGGAATCGACGCCGCGTCGGAACCGGCGCGCGGCCCGGTGAGAGCAAAACACGGAACATCGTCGCCGCGCGCGAGCCGCGGCAAGTAATGATTCTTCTGCGCCTCGGTGCCGTAGTGGAGCAGCAATTCAGCCGGCCCCAAGGAGTTCGGCACCGCGATGGTCGAGGACGCGGTGGCCGAGCGTGAGGCGATTTTGATCAGCACGCAGGAATGGGCATACGCCGAGAATTCCAAGCCGCCGTAGCGGCGCGGAATAATCATCGCAAAAAAGCCCCGGGATTTGATGAAGGACCAGACCGCCGGCGGCAGATCGGCGCGGCGATGCGTGATGTCCCAGTCATCGAGCATCGCACACAGCTCCTCGCAGGGTCCGTCGAGAAACGCCTGCTCGGCGTCGTTGAGCACCGGCGCCTTCGCCGACATGAGCTTCTGCCAGTTCGGGCCGCCGGTGAACAATTCGCCGTCCCACCACACCGTGCCCGCATCCAGTGCCTCGCGTTCCGTCGCCGACATCGCCGGCAGGAGCTTGCGGTATTTCTTCATGAACGGACGCGTGATGAGGCGAATGCGCAGCGGCCGGACATTCAATAGCAACAGGATGGCGAAGGGGACCGAAACAAGGACTTTCCACCAGCCCGGCCCCGCGCCCAGTGCCCAATAGGCCAGGAGCAAGAGCAGCAGCACCGCGGTGCTCACTGCGAGAGCGGCTCGCCGGTAGGCGAGAACGCAAAAAGCGCCCACGAACAACACCAGCCAGCCAACAGCGATGCCGGCGCAGAGCAGCAGGTCGTGCATGGGACCGCCCCTTTTTCTAGATCAAGTCTTTGACACCGTCACGCTCTTCCAGCAATTCGCGGTGCGTCGCCTGCATTTTATCGCGGCTGAAATCGTTGATCTCCAATCCCTGCACGATGCTGTACTCGCCGCTCTTGCAGGTAACCGGATACGAATAAATGACACCTTCGGGGATTCCGTAGCTGCCGTCGGACGGCACACCCATGCTCACCCAATCGCCCGACGGCGTGCCGAGCATCCAATCGTGCACGTGATCCAGCGCCGCGGCTGCCGCGGAAGCGGCGGATGAAGTGCCGCGCGCCTTGATGACGGCGGCGCCGCGCTGCTGCACCGTGGGGATGAAGCTGTCTTTGAACCAGCTCGGCTCCACCAGCGACAGCGCCGGTTTGCCGCCGACGGTCGCGTGATGCAGATCGGGGTACTGAGTGGCCGAATGATTGCCCCAGATGATGACCTTCTTCACCTGACCCAAGGCCGCGCCGCTCTTTTCCTTGAGTTGCGCGAGCCCGCGGTTGTGATCGAGCCGGGTCATCGCGGTGAATCGGTTGCGCGGCAGTGAAGGCGCATTGTGTTGAGCAATGAGGGAGTTGGTGTTGGCCGGATTGCCCACCACCAGCACGCGCACATCGCGGCTTGCGACGGCGTCAAGCGCCTTGCCCTGCGCGGAGAAAATTTTGGCATTTTCCAGCAACAGATCCTTGCGCTCCATACCGGGACCCCGCGGCCTGGCTCCCACCAGCATCGCAAAATTACAGTCCTTGAATCCCTCGTTGGCGTCGGACGTGGCGGTGATCTTATTCAAGGTCGCAAAGGCGCAGTCGTTCAATTCCATCACCACGCCTTGTACCGCCGCAGTGGCGGCCGGTATCTCCAGCAGATTCAGGTTGACCGGTTGGTCGGGGCCGAGCATCTGGCCGGAGGCGACGCGAAATGCCAGCGCATATCCGATGTTTCCGGCCGCGCCTGTGATGGTGATGGTGACTGGCTTCTTCATGACGAACTCCCGCGCGAAAACCACGAATGGTAGCTGAAATCGCCGTGGGCCGTCATTGATGGATGGGCAGCGGCGCTTGAGTTGCCGAAGGCAAGTGCACGTTCAACAGCTGCGCCACGGTAGGCGCGACTTGCCGCATGTCGATGACGCCCAGATCGCGATGCCGCGCAATGCCCGTTCCGGCGATGAAAAATGCGGCGCGCATCTCGGGATATTCCGGTGAAAACCCATGGCTGCCGGGAGTGCCCGTGACCTCGCTTACCAAGGCGCTGGTTGAGTCGCCGACCACGTAGTAACCGAGCTGCATGACGACGAGGAATGACGCGCCGGGGAAGGCGCCGCGCTGCTTGATGGCATCGCGCTCCAGAATTTCCGCGATCCCATTGTGTGGATCGGACTTCAAGGTTTGCAGCAATTCGCGCACCTGTCCTAAAACGCGGTCATCGCCGGGATCGTTCAGCATGATGGCGGCCATTCCGCCCGCTCCCCACGGCTGTGCTTTCCACGAGCCGTTGCTCTGAATGAGATTCGCGTGCGAAAACGCCGGCAGCAAATTCACCCGGTGAGTGATCGGCACGAAGCCATGATCCGATACCACCAAGTCAATGGCATTGGGATCGTTGGCGCGCGATGCGGCAAACAACTGCGCGAGCTGGCCGTCGATCACTTCCAGATCCTGATTGGCCTCGGCACTGAAGGGCCTGTGAGAGTGCTGCTGTTCATCGAGGGAACTCAAATGAATGGTCATGAACTTGGGTTTTTGCGAGCGCAGGATATCCAACGCAAAGCGAGTCTTTATTTCGTCGCCGGGCGGACTCGGATCGTTGCCCCGCATATAGGGACCAAGACGCGCCTGCATCTTTTGCAGCAGCCCTTCGGGACGCGAGACTGCGGCCATCAGCAAGGCATCCGACGGATCGACGTCCGTCAAGCGCGCCACTCGCCAATATTCCGGGATGAGAAAATCCACCGCCGAGGCGCCGACACTCACGGGCCAGCCGATGCTCGCGGTGGATAACCCGGCCTCATGCGCAGCCTGCCACAGCGTCGGCACGCGAATTTGCTGCGCATACCAAAACCAGGCATTCGCGAAAGTGTTTTTGGGATCGAATTCGAGATTGTTATAGATGCCATGTTCAGCCGGCGCCAAACCGGTCAACAGCGTGGTGTGGCTGGGATAGGTCACCGTCGGCCAAACCCCGGTGACGCCGCGCGCATACGCACCATCGCGCAGCAAGCCGCGCAGAAATGGAATTTTAAGGCCGCGCGCGTCTGCTTCGAGAACGTATTCGGGCTTCAGCCCGTCCACCGAGATCATGAGCACGGGGGCCGCGCGCGCGGGATTGCCTGCGGCGATGACCAACAATGAAAATAGCGGCAGCGCCGACAGGGCGCGCCAGGGAGCAGACAGGCTCCTAGGCCAAAGGCGATGGCAGGTCAAGGTTGGTTCACTGGCTGACGGGAATGAGATAGTTGGGATAGGCGCTGTGAAAGCGGCGCATTTCAATATCCGCTTCCCGGTCGCGGCCGGCGCGCCGTAGCGCGGCGATGTCCTCGAGCCACACCGCGGGATTGCGCTCGCGCGGCGATGCCGGCGCTGCCCGCGGCGGATCGGTTTTGTAGACGCTGACCTTGAGCACCCGCGGCTTGTCATCAGCCTTTTTTACAGCTTGGGGTCCAAAAACCATGGCGAGGACCAGCGCGACCGATAAAAGAACGCTGGCCGCGAAGGCAAGCGGCGCCAAGCTTTGCGACCGCAGCGGCGTCTTCGGTTTCGCGGACTTTGAGGCGGCGGTGAGTACCAACCGATCGAGTGCATGCGGCGGCATGGGCGCCGATTCCCGCCGGTATTGGCGCGACAAGGCGCTTTCGCCGGCCAAATACTCATCGAGCTCGTCAGGCATGCGTTTGTCAGGCATAGGTTCGCACCGGCAGCACGCCGGGTTCCAGCATTGGGCGCAAGGATTTTTTCAATTTGCGAATGGCGTATCGCAGACGGCTCTTCGCTGTTTCTACAGGCACATCCGTGACGCGCGCAATCTCCTCGACGCTCAATCCGGTTTCCTCACGCAATAAGAACGCCTCTCGCTGCTCATGCGGCAGTGCTGCGACGGCGGCCAGCAACGCCGATTGCTGCTCGACGAATTCCGCCACTCTGTCGGGCCGTTGGTATTCGGGGACTTCGGGCTCGAGGAGCGGCGAGTCGAGATCTTGCGCGGCAATTTCACTGCGCAGATTCACATCACGCCTAAAATAATCAACGGCGCAGTTATGCGCAATGTGAAACAAAAAGGTTGCGAATTTTGCGCGCGGTTCATAACGAGCGCGCGTCGCCACCAAGCGCGACCACACTTCTTGAAAGAGATCTGCCGCGGCGCCGGCGTTGCGTACATGGCGCAGTAAATAGCGATACAAGGGGCCCTTGTACTCCGCGTAGAGCGCGGAAAAGGCTGCCGCGTCGCCATCTCGGTAACGCAACATCAATCCAGCGTCATCGTCGGACAAATCCATCGTCAGCAGCATACGTGGGGCCACCACCTGGGGCAAAACCAAACGCCTCCAGCTCATCTTTTTTTGAGCGACTTTGGAATCTCTTTTAAAAACAATCAGTTAGAACTCGAGAAATAATCGCCTAAGTGCTTGCATGTAGTGGTGATGTATATTACTATATCACCAAGTCACCGAAACACCGCGATGACGGACTGAACTGAAAACTTTTGGACAGGAGACGATCATGAACACCTCAATCTCAACCAAACTCGCAGCCCTTGCTCTCGCGTTGATGGTCAACAGCGTAATCATGGGCGGCATGGCCTACTTGTTCAATGTGCAGCAGGCGCCCACGGCAGTGATGTCGCTGGTCAGCGCTGCCGCGCTCCCATCGAACGACGTGGCCTGAGCAATCGAAGCTCGGCGCTCTGGTAGATTACCGTGCTATATGTCCCCCACACGCGGGGTCGGCACATCGAGCGAGAAATGGACCCGAACTGGAACGACAACCAACCTATCTATCGCCAATTGCGCGATCGAATGGTCGCCCTGATTCTAGAGGGCGCGCTGAAGGAGGGTGATCCTTTGCCCTCCGTGAGGGCGGTGGCTGCCGATTACCGGCTCAATCCGCTCACCGTGCTGAAAGGCTACCAGCAGCTGGTCGATGAGAACCTGGTCGAAAAACGCCGCGGTCGGGGCATGTATGTCAGCGACGGTGCGCGGCGGCTGCTGCTCGCAGGAGAGCGCGAGCGGTTTCTCAATGAGGACTGGCCGCAGATTCTCGCCGTCATCAATCGACTCGGGTTTTCCTCACAAGAATTGTTTGCTCAAACACCGGCGCTCACACACCCGGCGCCGCCGCCCCGCGGCAGCTTACCCACGGAAGAATGAGACTCATATGGCTGCGCTCATCGAAGCTAAGGATCTGACGAAAAAATACGGCGCCCACGTCGCGCTGGATCGCGCCAACCTCAATATCGAGGCGGGCCGCATCGTCGGACTGATCGGTCCCAACGGCGCCGGCAAAACCAGCGCGCTGCGCGCCATTTTGGGCCTGACGAACTACGAAGGTCAGCTGACCGTATTGGGCCGCGAACCGTTTCGCGACCGCACCGCACTCATGAACGAGTGCTGCTTCATCGCCGATGTCGCGGTGCTGCCGTCCTGGCTGCGCGTCGACCAGGCGATTGATTTCGTGGCAGGCGTGCACCCGCGATTCCGCCGGGACCGCGCCTTAGGCCTGCTGGCCAAAACGCAAATTACCGGCAAACGCCGGATGCGGGAATTGTCCAAGGGAATGAAGACTCAAGTTCATCTGGCGCTGACCATGGCCATCGATGCGAAGTTATTGGTGCTGGATGAACCCACGCTGGGACTCGATATTCTCGCGCGCCGCGCCTTCTATGACGCGCTGGTCAACGACTATATGGATGAGACGCGCACCATCCTGATCACCACGCATCAGGTTGAAGAAGTCGAGAATCTGCTGACCGACATCATATTCATCGACAAGGGCCGCATCGTCCTGGACACCTCGCTCGAGGATGTCGCGACACGCTTCACCGCGGTGGCGGTGACGGCCGATCGCCTCGATGCGGCGCGCGCCGAGAAACCATACTACGAGCGTCACATTCTCGGCAAAGTGGTGCTGTACTTCGAAAACGTCGACGCCGGTAAATTGGCGGCATTCGGCGAATTGCATACCCCCAGCGTCTCCGATTTGTTCGTCGCCAAGCTTTCCGGAGGTGCAGCATGAATACCAGCACGTGGCTGATCCGCCGAGAGTTCTGGGAAAATCGGGCAATCTGGGTCATACCCGCCGTTTTCGGCGCAATGCTGATCCTGGCCGCCTTGTTCGGCCAGGTGAGCATTCCAAAGCTGACGACGCCGGCGGAAATGCACGACGCCGCCGGCGCCTTCCAAGTGGTCGTCGGTGCGATGTTTTATGTGGTGATGTCGGTGTATGCAACCTGGTACCTGCTCGATTGCCTGTATGCGGATCGCAGGGATCGCAGTATTTTATTCTGGAAGTCTCTGCCGATCTCCGATGCCAAGACCGTATTGATCAAGTTGCTGGTCGGCATGATCTTGATCCCGCTGGTGTATTTCGCAGCCGCCGACGCGACCGCCCTGATGGGAGCATTCATCCTCTCGATTCGCGCCAGGGCATCGCTCGGCAGCGCCCTGTGGCAGCCGGACGCCTGGTGGGACATTCAACTCTTGTGGGCGTATTGCATCATCACGACCGCCATCTGGTACTTGCCGATTGCCGGCTGGCTGATGCTGGTGTCGGCTTGGGCCAAGCGCGCGGTCATGTTGTGGTCCGTTCTGCCGCCGCTGGTGGCGTATATCTTCGAACGCGTGTTTTTCGGCTCGCAGGTGATTGGCCACACGCTGACCCGGCGCCTGATGGGACTGCCGATGGTGGCATTCAATAATGCCAAGCACGTATGGACTCAGGGCAGCAGCGGTGTGGATAATGGCAGCCTTGCCATCAGAGCTTGGGATCTCATTAATCCGAGTGGATTTTTTACCAGTGCCGAAACGTGGATAGGCGCCGCTGTGGGCATCGTGTTGATCGTGGGCGCCATCCAGCTGCGCATGCGACGCTCCGAGATTTAGTGCGGGAAATCGGCGGGCGGCGCGCTGTTGCGCCGCTCATGGCCGCCCTGCTCCTCTGCCCCGGCCTGTTGCTCGCGGATGAGTTTTTTCCTCTGCGCGATGAAAATCCCCTGGTACGCGGCTTTTATTTGCCGCTGCCCAGCGACAGCCGATTGACCGACGGGCAGAGCCTGGCGGCGACGCTGTCGCTCACCAATACCATCAACGTCGAGAACAGGCCGCAGGAGAGTGTGCTCGTGGACGGCGAGAGCGACGTCATCCGCCTGACCTACGAAAACACCCTCTGGCAATCCTGGCGATATCGTTTCACCGTGCCGATCATTCACGACAGCGGTGGTTTCCTCGACTCCGCCGTTGCAAGCTGGCATCGGCTGTTTGGCCTGCCGCAGGGTCAGAGGCCCTTTTACCCCAAGAATGAAATCGTCTATGCCTACTCCGGCCGGGGCAATGTCGATATCACACAATCCCAAACCGGCATCGGCGATATTTCCGGCGACATCGGCTGGTACGCCATCGACGATGCGCGCCGCACGGTGTCATTCTGGGGTGGCCTTGCGGCACCCACCGGTTCCGCTTCCAAGCTCACCGGCGACGGCGCTTGGGATGGCGCCGTGTGGGCGCACGGCGCGCTGCGCTGGCCCAAATGGCAGTTGGCGGCGGAACTTGGGCTGGCGCAGCCATTCGGCGATGAGATATTTGCCGGCTACGCGCACAAAACTTCGGTCTTCGCCCGCTTCGCAGCCACGCGCGCCCTCGGATCCCAGTGGTCCGTGCGCGCGCAACTGGAGGGTCAGAGCGGCCGCGTCGAAGACAGCGACATCCGATTGTTGGGGCCGAGCCTGGAGCTGAGCATCGGCGCAGTACGCCGCTTAGGCGAGCGCTGGCGCCTCGAATTCGGATTTGCAGAAGACGCTGCGGTCAACACCGCCCCCGACGTCACTTTCTTTCTTGGGGTTCGCCGCCAAAGCAGTGCAATATAGCGCAAGGTATTTTGTCAATTCGAAGGGGCGCCAATGTACAAGACAAAGATCGACTTATCGGAGAAAGTCCGCCGCAACATCATCGTCATCTTGAACGATCGCCTGGCCTATGCCATCGATCTGCAAAGCCAGGTAAAGCAGGCCCATTGGAATGTGAAGGGTCCGAACTTCATCGCCTTGCACGAACTGTTCGACAAGATTTCCGACGTGGTGCTGGAACAGATCGACGAGATCGCGGAGCGCGTCACCAGCTTAGGGGGCACTGCTGAAGGCACGGTCGCCGTGGCTGCCAAGCGCAGCAAATTGAAGAACTACCCTTTGAGCATCACCGCGGGCAAGGATCATCTGTTCTATCTGTCGACGCAGTTGTCGGTGTACGGCAAGGCGGTGCGCGCGGCCATCGCCGATACCGATGAGCTGGGCGATGCGGATACGGCGGACCTCTTTACGGGGATTTCCCGGGATGTGGACAAGTATCTCTGGTTCCTCGAGGCGCATTTGCAGGAAAAGGCGTAAACAGATGGCCGATCCTGCCGCCGGCGCTGACGATTCGGGCCTGGGTGGCGCATTCGCCACGTTGCGGGGCTTGTTGACGAGCGGCGAAACGCTGGAAGCCTGGGCGGCGCAGCGGCGCATCTATGCACTCACGCATCGCCGCGTCTGCATTGCAGCCACCAGCGGGCGTTTTATTTCGCTGCAGCGGCGTCTTTTCGGCGGCTACGATTCGGCCGATATTCGTTGGCAGGACCTGAAGGAAACGCGCATCAGCGCCGGGATCATCGCCGCTGACTTGACGCTGGTCGCGCAGAGCAGCTCCGATTTGAACATCGGCGCCGAAGTGAATCGGGTCTGGAGCTTCGACGGCTTGAACAAGAATCAAGCGCAGGCCATGTATCGCATCTGCCAGCAGCACGATCAAGTATGGCGCGAAAAGCGCCGGGTGCGCGAACTCGAGGAGTTACGCGCGAAGTCCGGCGGAGTGCAGATCAGCGGCGGTCAGGCCGGCTACGGCAACGGCAATACGGATGCCGCCGGAACGGAATCCGATGCAACGCGCCGCCTGCGCCAGGCGCGCGAAATGCTCGACGCCAAGCTCATCAGCGATTCGGAATTCGAATCCATCAAAGCCAAGATCGTGTCCAGTCTTTGAGACTGAGAGTCTAAAACTCCTAACCCAAGAGGTACGCGAAATAGCTGTTGCGCAGCCGATTCACAGGATCGGTGCGCTGGCGCAGCGCGCGGAATAGCTTGACGCGCTCGCCGAAGGCCTTCGCCACGTGTTCCGGCTGCAAGGCACGCGTTTGATTGAAAGTGGGCGTGCCGCCGTTCGACGAGGCGAAATCATTGAAGTCGATCAGGAAGTCGTCCCAACCCTGCTCGCCGCTGGACGAGGGCTCCAGGGTGAACATCGGTCCCGAGTAGCTGGCGCTGAACAGCGAGCCGCGATCCTGGTGCAGCCGGCTTGCACCGCTCACCACGTTGCCGCGGTATCGATGCTGTTTATAGTAGGACTTGCAGAAAGCGAAATAGGCGCCGAGCAGTTTCGGGTAATCGGTTTGCGGGAACGCCCACAGGCTGTAGGTATGGCGCGCCTTCCACGCCTCCTTCGGCATGTCGCGCATCCATTCGTGAGAGTACATCATCACATCCCGGGTGCCGCCGCTCAAAGCGCGATGCATTCCCGACAGGACCGCCGCGCGCAATCCGGGCGCCGCCAATACGCTGCCCACGGTCGAGCCGAAGGCGGGCAGCACATTGCGCATGACGGACTGCTTGATTTGCCAGATTCCGGAGCGATTGATCTCCGCGGATTCATCCAGGGTACGGCGCTCGAGGGTGATCCGATCATGGAAAGGCGAGACATGCAGGCGCAGCGCGCCCGGAGCATTGATCAGGCCTGAATACCGGGCGCTGAATTCCTTCAGTGTCATGACTTGATAGTCGATCTTGACCGGGGTCAGCGGCTGCACGCGAACCACGACCTCGTGCACCACGCCCAGCAGGCCGAAACTCGAGCGCAGCACGCGCATCAGGTCCCGCTCGCGATCCGTGACGATCATTTGCTTGCCTTGCGGCGTGATCAATTTCATTTCGCTGATGCATGAGGACAACTGCGCCATGCCGTCGCCGTAGGAGGCCTGCGGCAGTGTGGTCACCGCCATGGCGCCCAAGGAAATCTGGCCCATTTCGGGCGTCAGCGGCAATTCCTGCCCGCGTTCGGCGAGCGCCTTGACCAAGCTGCTCACGCGCACGCCGGCCTGTGCCCGCACCTCGGTTTCCCCAAATTCCAAGATCCGGTCGAGTCCCGTGGTGTCGACCGTCGTCCCGCCGTCGCCGCCGACGCAGCGCGTTTGCGAATAGTCGGCGCCCACCATTCGAATCGGCGTGGGATAACTCTTCGTCTTGGAAAGCAGGCTTGGAATGTCCTCGAAGCGCTTCAAGCGCAGAACAAGCCGTGGCCGGCGATAGATGCCTGATGAATCGGCGCCTCGCGGATCGATGACTTTGGTGACCATGTGCTTCCCCCCGGAAGACTCGCAAAACGTTGAAGAAACGCTTGCTGTCGGGGGCACAAAACCTGGCGGTTCTGCATGCGCGCGTGCGCTTCGAGATTCACTGGCGACCCCGCTATCGTCAGACTTCCTTAAGAGAAGCCCCTTAGACCGGTGGTTTTGCGTCCCCACCTTTCGGCGGGTTTGCCCTTAAACAGCCAGCCTACTATGCGATGCAGACCCGCGTTTTGTAAAGGGGTATTTGGGGAGCCGCGCGATCCGTCACGACGGCCGCCCGGATGCGGGTTTCATCCCATGAGAAGCAGGGTTTCGGCGTGTTCCACGGCCTCCGGGGTACCGTAAAGCACCACCACATCGCCCTCTTTGAAGACGGTATCGGGCGCCGGGTCGCGCCCCACGATACCCTCCCGGCGTACCGCGTTTACGGTTGCCTGCGAGCCGCGCTGGGTCAGCTCCGTGATGCTGCGCCCGACCGCCCAGGCCTGAGGCGGCAGTATGACGCTGTGCAATTCCTCGCGAAAAGCGTGGGTCTGATCCAGATGCTCGTCGTCCGCCTCGCGGAAGTATTGACGCAGCATTTGATAGCGATGACTGCGAATGTCATTCACCGTGCGAAGCACCTGCGCCACCGGCAACTTCACCAGCAGCAGCAAGTGCGACAGCAGCATGAGGCTGGCTTCGAAGGTTTCCGGCACCACTTCGGTTGCACCGGCCGCCTGCAACTCCACCAACTTGGTGTCGTCCTGCGTGCGCACCAGGATGGGCACGTCAGGGCGCAGTTCGCGCACCGATCTTAAAATGCGCAAGGCCACATCCGGATTTGCAAACGTGATCACGACGACGCTGGCGTGCGCAACGCCGACATTTTCCAGCACCTTGCCTTCACCGGCGTCGCCGTACACCACCGGGTCGCCGACCTGGCGGCCCGTGCGAATACGGTACGGGTCCACATCGAGCGCGATGTACTCGAAGCCGGTCTGTTCGAGCACCCTCGCGATATTCTGGCCGACGCGGCCGAAACCGCAGATCACGACGTGCTCCCGATCCGCCGCGGCCAGGGTTATCCGCTCCTGACGCATGGCCTCGGTCAGCGGGTTGCCGGATTCGCGCAGGATGATGCGCGTGATGCGTCGATTGTGACGAATGATCAGCGGCGATAGCACCATGCTCAACACGGTGGCGGCCAACAGCGGCTGCACGATGCCCGGGTCGAGCAGTTCGTGCCGCAGCAGCAGAATCAGCAACGCGAAGCCGAATTCGCCGCCCTGCGCGACGATGACGCCCGTGCGCAAGGACTTGAACCAGTTCCTCGTGGCCGGTTCGGCAACCACGGCGACCACCGTGGCCTTGAGCAGCAGCATCCCGAGAAGAATTGCCGTCACCACCGCAAAATCCCGCAGCAGCAATCTCACATCGAGAAGCATGCCGACCGTGATGAAAAACAAACCCAGCAGCACTTCACGGTACGAGCGAATCGTGGCTTCGACCTGATGCCGAAATTCGGTTTCAGCCAGCATCATGCCGGCGAGAAACGCGCCGAGCGCGAGGGATAGGCCCGCGGCGTGAGTTGCCCACGCCGAGGCAAGGACGGCGAGCAGCACCGCCAGCGAGAACAGTTCCGCGGATCGAACCGAGGCGATCATGAGAAACAGCGGCCGCAGCAGCCAACGGCCCGCGGCCAGCACCAGGAGCAGCGCGGCCGCGGAGATGCCGATCGCGGTTAAAATATGCGCAGCATTGGCAGCGCGGCCGCCGTTGCTCAACGCCGATACCAGGGCCAGGAGCAACGGAAAACTCAGATCTTGAAACAGGCAAATGGCGACGGCCAGCCGGCCATGCGTGCGGTTGTTCTCGGATTGCTCGGTGAGTTGCGCGATGATGATGGCGGTCGAGGACATGGCCAGGGCGCCGCCGACGACCACCGCAACGGCCGGCACGAAATCGAAGAGCATGACCGCGCCCGCAGCGATGATCCCTGTGGTGATGAGCACCTGCGCGCCGCCGACGCCCAACACCTCCCAGCGCATGGCCACCAAGCGCGGCAGTGAGAATTCCAGCCCCAGGGTGAAGACCAAGAACACCACGCCGAAGTCCGCCAAGAGTTGCGTGGTCTCGTTGTCCGCGGCGAGCGCGAGCGCATGCGGCCCCAGGAGCATGCCGACGGCGAGATAACCCAAGATGGCGGGCAGCGCCAGTTTACGCACGGCGGCCACGACGCACACCGAGGCGGCGAGCAGGATCAGGATCTGTAACAGCGGATCGTTATGCCCCATTGCCTGCTAGCATATCGCTATGAGTGCAACCATGACGGCCCCGTTGGCGCTCGAACGGCAAGGCGATGGCTGGCGCCTGCTGCTCAGCGGCGATTGGTCACTGACGGCAATGCCGAGCATCGAAGCGCAGCTGCAAAATTTGCCTGCTCTGGATGGCACTCTGCTGTGCGATTGGACGCAGGCGCAGGCGCCTGGAATCAGTCCGGCATGGGCACTGCTGCGGCGGTTGGCAGAGACCTGCGGTGATCAGCCGGCCCTGAATGTTCGCCATACCGGCAATCCGCCGCACTTTCTGGAGCTGCTGCAAAAGCTGCATGTCGAGCGGCATGCCGCGTACAGCGTGCAGACACCACCCACCTTGGAGCGGCTGGTCGGCAAACTGGGCCGCTGGGCCGTACTTCAAGGCTGGCATGGGCGCGGCGTGATCGTCTTTCTCGGACGCATTGCCACGGTCGTCGGCGAGGCCTTCCGCCGGCCGCAAGCGCTGCGGGTTTCATCGATTGCCCGGCATATCTATGAAACCGGCATCACCGCCATCCCCATCGTATCGCTGATCGCATTCTTGATCAGCGTGATCGTCGCCTATCTCGGTGCGCAGCAACTGTCGCGCTTCGGCGCCGATATTTTCGTCGTGGATCTGGTGACGATCGCCGTGTTGCGCGAGATGGGCGTGCTGTTGACGGCCATCATCGTCGCCGGCCGTTCCGGCAGCGCCTTTGCGGCCGAGATCGGCGTCATGCAGCTCAACGAGGAAACCGACGCGCTGCGCGCGATGGGGATGAGTCCGATCGAGTTGCTGGTCGTCCCCAGAGTGCTGGCGCTCATCATTGTCATGCCGCTGCTGACGGTGATTGCCGATGCCATGGGCCTGGCCGGCGGCGGCCTGCTGTCGCTCATCAATCTGCACATCCCGTTGCCGCAGTTCACGGCGCGCATGCGCGAGTCGCTCTCGCCCACGACTTTTTGGGCAGGTTTGGTCAAGGCGCCGGTATTCGCCATCCTCATCGCCATGGTCGGCACGTATCGCGGCATGCAGGTGCGCGATTCGGCCCGCGAGCTGGGCCGCCTGACCACCGTGGCCGTGGTGCAATCCATTTTTATGGTGATTCTGGCCGATGCTCTGTTCGCCGTATTGTTCGTGCAAATCAACTTCTGATGCTGGACCCCCATTTCAATCCGGTGATTCGGGTGCGCGGCCTGCACAACCGCTTCGGCGCGCAGGTGGTGCACGATGGACTGGACATGGAAGTGCAGCAGAACGAGATATTCGGCGTGGTGGGCGGTTCCGGAACCGGGAAGTCGGTGCTGTTGCGATCGATACTCGGGCTGATGCACCCCGCGAGCGGCAGCGTGGAGCTGTACGGGCGGGATGTGGAAAGCCTGGCGGTCGCGGACCGGGCTAGTCTGGTGCAAAGTTATGGCGTGACCTTCCAAAATGGCGCGCTGATCAGCTCTCTGACCGTGGCCCAGAACGTGCAGCTGCCGCTCAGGGAACATTATTCATTGTCGGAGAAGACTCTGGATGAACTGGCGGAGATGAATCTGCTCATGGTGGGGCTATCGCCCGACTCCGGGGCAAAATTTCCTTCGCAATTGTCCGGTGGAATGATCAAACGCGCCGCACTGGCCCGGGCGCTGGCCCTGGAACCCAAACTCTTGCTTCTCGACGAGCCGACGGCGGGTCTCGATCCGATTTCCGCCACAGCCTTCGATGAGCTACTGTTGTATCTTCATTCGCAACTGCGGCTCACGGTTGTCATGATCACCCACGATCTCGATACGTTGTTTCAGACCTGCAGCCGCGTCGGCGTGATCGTGGACGGACACATGATCAGCGATACGCTGCCGGGCATGCTCAAAAATACGCATCCCTGGATTCAGGAATATTTCCACGGCCCGCGTGCCCGCGCCGCCGAAAAAGAAGCGGCGGGCAAGGACACGGCGGACAAGGAAGCCCGTGGATAGAGACTCGAACTACGTCGCCGTCGGCGCTTTTGTACTGCTGGTCATCGCCATGGCGGTGTCGTTTGTGTTTTGGTACACCGAACAGCAGGACAAACGCAGCTATCAGCGCTACGAGATTTATTTTCCGGGATCCGTGAGCGGACTCACCGCCGGCAGTCCGGTGCGATACTTGGGCGTCGATGTCGGCAAGGTGGCGCGCATCATGCTGGACCCGCTGCAGCACAAGACCGTGCAGGTGATCGCCGATATCGACTCGACGGCGCCGATCGATGATCGAACCCGCGCGTCCTTGAGTCTGCAGGGCGTTACGGGTCTCCTGTTCGTGGACCTGGAGCAGGACCCGAAAGCCGAATCGACGGGCGCCCTGGAACAGGGGCAGCGTTATCCCATGATTCGCTCGCGGCGCTCCGACTTCGATGTGCTGCTCAGCAATCTGCCGGCGCTGACCACACACCTGGTGGAATTGGCGGACCATTTCAATCAAGTCTTCAGCGACGAGAACGTGCGCTCGCTCAAGGCCACTCTCGACAATGCCCGCCTTGCGAGCGAGCGACTGCCGAACACGGTGCGCGAAGTTCAGCTGTTGGTCGCGGACGTGCGGCGCACCACCCAAGAGGTCGAAGGAACGATGGCTGACCTGCGCGGCGTCATCCAACAGGACTCGCCCGATCTGAAGGCGGCAGTGGCGAATATCCGGCAGATCTCGGACAACCTCGCGAAAACCACGCTGCGCCTCAATAGTTTCGTGGCCGAGAACGAACCCGACGTATCGCGCTTCACCCGTCAGAGCCTGCCGGAATTTGAACAGCTGCTGCGCGAGAGCCGGCAGGCGGTACGGGATTTTCGAGATTTGTCGCGCAGCTTGAAGCGCGATCCGTCGCAGTTGATTTATGAGTCCACTTACCGCGGAATCGAGGTGCCAAGGTGAAGCGTTTGGCCCTGCCGTTGTTGATGGCCCTGCTGACGGCTTGCGCGGGATCGTTGTTCAAGAATAAGGCGGCTCCGCCGACCATGTACCTGTTGTCGGCGACGCCGCAAGCCTCGGCAGCGGAGTCGGCGAAAACACCGCCCGCGCCCATCGACGTGGCAGTCCTCAAGCTGCGGGTGCGCGCAGGACTCGACACGGATCGCATCGCGGCGCTCTATCCGGACCGGCGCATGGAATATTTCGCCGACGTGCGGTGGAGCGGACCGCTCGATGAAGTATTGCAGGACCTGGCGGTGCAGCAGTTTCACGCGAATCCCGGACTGCGCAATGTGAGTGCGGATGCATCGGTGTTCGCGAGCACCTACTGGCTGGAGATCGAGGTCGCGGATTTCCAGGCGGAATATGCCGCCGGCGCCTCGGCGCCGACGGTGCATGTGCATTTGCTGGCGCGCGTCGGCAATGCAGGCGATCGGCATGTCCTGGCGCGCTTCGAGCCGGACATCCATGAAGCCGCGGCCGACAATCGCATGACCGCCATCGTGGATGCCTATAATCGCGCCGCCGACAAGGCACTCGCCGAGATTGCGGCGGGTACTGCCCAGGCCTTGAGCGCCAAATAGCAAGGCTCCTAGATCCCGGTCTTTGCTTCTTCGGCTTCGATGGCGGTGCCGATTTCCATCCACTGTGTTTCGAGGTAAGCCGCATCTCGCTGCAGGTTCGCGCGCCGCAACGCAAGCCTGTTCTCGAGCGGATCGGCGGCAAGCTCCACGTCGAGCAGGGAGCGCTCGGCAGCGACCGCAGAGATCTGCGCCTCGACTTGCCCGAGTTGCTGCCGCAGCCGCGTCAGCGGATCACGGCGCGGCGCCTTCTTTTCAGCGGCCGCTTTGACAGCCGCGGATTTTTTTCCGCTACCCATGCCTGCGCGCGCAGGTGCGCGTGGTGGCCCCGGTGCGGACTGCGATGTCTTGCCGCGCGAGCGAAGCCACTGCTGGTAGTCGTCGAGGTCGCCGGCGAATTCCTGCAATTTTCCGTCCGCCACCAGCCACAGCGTATCGGCCACGGATTTGATCAAATGACGGTCGTGCGAGACCACGACCAGGCCGCCCTCGAAACTCTGGAGTGCAACGCCGAG
>Ga0193716_1000361_pt1 | contig 28327 bp, 35 predicted proteins | sample U2c1metaG_FD_145901 | JGI IMG/M metagenome (GOLD analysis project Ga0193716, IMG submission 145901) | Soil microbial communities from a riparian zone of the East river system, Colorado, United States - U2c1 | ecosystem: Environmental > Terrestrial > Soil > Riparian zone | place: USA: East River...
CTCGGTGCGGTAGTCACCACCAGCGAGAACTTTCAGGCTAGTTTCAACATCGTCGACGTCAGCCCGCAGGCCGGGTCGCCGGTAGCCTGTGCCGCCGGGGCCGGAGTGCTGCGCGCTGTCAACCCCGGAGTCCTGGAACACGTCAAGGAGGCCGCTGGTGTCTTCGAGGACGCCCTGCAGGAGCTGGTGGGTCAGTTCCCGGAGTACGTGGTGGCTACTCATGGCTCCGGGCTACTGCGCACCGTTGAGTTCCAGACCGACGTACTGGCCAGAGAATTCGAGATCGGTGTGCGCCAGCATGGACTGCTCGTCGCCACACCCATAGGCTCTTCCTTGATCCTGACTCCGACATTGATCTGTAGCGAGCAAGAACTGAAACGCGGCGTCGATCTGATGGCCGACACACTACTGGACTGGAACGAGAGGGATGAGGTCTAGTCCTAGCCAACGTGATCTGTGTGAGGAGCGATACGAAGCTATGACAGTTTCCATCGCTCAGTGCAGCACAGAGGACGAGTACATGCCCCGTCCAGGCGACATCGACATCGGCCTGCAGAACGACCAGATCTTCCAGCGTTACCTGGTCCGTCGGATCTTTCGTGAGGTGGAGTTCATCATCAAGGAGGTCGATGGGACCGAGACCACTGGGTTCATCACCGGGTTCGACACCAAGTGCCTGCAGATGTCGACCACACCGCGCCATGAGGCCGACGAGCCGACCTCGGTGCTGATCTTCTGGCCCATCCGCAAGATCGTGGAGACTGGGCGCAAACTCGATTCTCTCGAACATGAACACCGCAGTAAGATTCGCAGCTATAGTCATGCCCTACGCGCCCAGTGTGAGGCCTACCTGACCGGCAAGGCCGACCAGCAGACTCGACCACGACCACAGGGCGTTCCTACCCCGATATTCGCGGAGCCGACAGTCTCATAGGCTATAGTGCTCCTGTAGACAAATTCACACAGGAGCACTCATACATGGGATTTTCGGACCTCGACCCCGTCGAACAGGACATGGGTCTCCGCTGTGAGGACATGGGGCCTGACGAGCTGGTGACCTACATCAAGACCTTCCAGGAGGCCTACGGTCGACACCTCGCCGTCGACGGGATGATCGAGCGTTCGGTCTTCAAGGGGATGAAGCGCATCTATGGCGACAAGACCGCAGGGCTGATCGTCAAGTGGGTCTTCTACAAGTACAAGGGCCTCTACCAGGGCGACGTCGTCACCTTCACCAAGTTCGCCAAGGGCCGGAAGTGGTGGGTCGACCAGATGCATCAGGAGATGCAGGCCGCGCAGCGCAAGGATGACGTCAAGACTGCCTCCCGTGTGGGAGTTGGCACTAAGCGATTGAGCGACTTGTGAAGATCAAGCCCTCCATGGTTGTTGGTCCTGCTGCCGACCCCTATATCTTGCGATGGTTCTTGTTCCGTACAGAGCGATTCGGCAACAAATTGCCACGCCTCTATCTGCATAAGTTCTTGCGATCCGACGATGACCGTGCGCCACACGATCACCCCTGGTGGTTCATTTCGGTCCTGCTCAGGGGGAGTTATGTCGAGCACCGCTGGATCGACGGCGTGGAGACCATCCATCGTCGCCGTGCCCCCTCGATCGCCTTTCGTCCCCTGTCGACTCGACACCGCGTGATGCTGGACGAACACACCAACATGGGTGGATGGACCCTTCCGATCGAGAGGTGGCAGGACCCGGTGTGGACGTTGATCCTCACTGGCCCTGCTGTTCGTACCTGGGGTTTTTGGTGCAAGGAGACTTTTGTTCCGTCGCGCGAGTTCGATGGGTGTGGTGAGTGATGGTTGATCACATGTCCTCCCAGGAAGAGCTGAACGCCTACTGGCTGGAGAAGAACGCCACCAGTAAGTGGGACCAGGGACACACCCACTACGTCGAATCGAATGATGATGAGCGTGTGTGGTACGGCAGCTGTCCCGAGTGTCGTGAGTCCAAGCTGTCGGAGATCGATGCCCAGATCGAGTTTTGGGACGCTCCGTTCTGGAGCGAGGAGGAGATCCGCAAGGCCACCGCGTCGGTCCCGTATCCCATTCAGATCGATGCCGTCATCAACAAACTCAAGACAGGAGACGAGTGAGCGACATCCGTTATCGAGTGCTCGGAGACGACGACCTGGAACGCATCGTCAGACGTGAGCCAGGACTGGCCAGAGGCTATGAAAAGTGGTGCCCTACCTGCGATAAGAAGGGGTTCTACCTGACTCCCACGGGCGAGGTCGAGTGCGACTGCGAGCTGCAGGTCGCCCTGTTCAAGCTCTATTCTGCCGCCGGTATCGGGACCACCTTCATGCGCCTGGACTGGTCGGACTACCTCGGTGACGAGCGCATCCTGGCTGGTCTGGCTAAGTATGAGGAGAACCGACCAGAGTTCGTCCGCCGAGGCATGGGGATCTACCTGTCCGGTGACGTCGGCACCGGCAAGACGATGCTGGCCAATCTGGTGCTCAAGGACATGATCAAGGTTGGGTACAGCTGCTTCGCGACGACCTTCGCTCAGACCATCGAGATGTACACCGCCGGGTGGAGCGACAAGGACGACAAAGCCTACTTCCAACGTAAGTTCCTCGGCTCTCAGATGCTGCTGCTCGACGACGTCGGCAAGGAGTTGCGCAACACGAAGTTGAGTCTGTCGGAGTCAACTTTCGATTCGATCCTGCGTCAGCGCGTGACCAACGGGAGGCCGACCTTCATTACTACCAACCTGGACGCCACCGACCTCCGTGAGGGCTACGGTGCAGGCATCCTGAGTCTGATTCGAGAACAGTCGCTGGAGGAGGTCATCACCGGCGAGGATTATCGCCCCAAGGCCAACGAGATCAAGGTCAACGAAGTACTGGAGAAGGTGACCCGACCAATTGTCTGAGAAGAAACGCGCCCGCGCCACCTCAAGATGGAGGTGCAGGACGAGAACGGTGACTGGGGCGCAGGTCGACCTGCCTCAGGAGTGGTGGCGTCGGTGAGTGACGTGGAACAAAAGTTGCTCGCCAAGATGACCTCTCTGGAGGAGATGCAGAAGGTCTATGACCTGGGTCTGCGTCCGGAGGTCTTCGAGGACCCCGTCAGCCGACTGATGTTCGACTTCATGGTCGACTACTGGACCAAGGCCCAGATGAAGCAGGCCCCCACCTGGATCGTCATGGAGACCGAATACCCTTCGGTCCCCCTGGACTCAGAGGTCGAGGAGTCCACCGAGTGGCTCTGTGAGTGGCTCAAGAAGCGGTTCACCCGCAACCGCACCCAGGACATCATCCGGCGTACCGCGCTCAAGATGGACGAGGACGCCAACGCGGCGCTATCCATGATGTGGCAAGAGGCCTACGAGGCCTCCATGGTCACCGCCCCGCGCTCTACACGTTCGGACATGAGTCAGAACACCGCCGCCCGCCGGGAGCGCTACGCCCGCGACCGTGACAACCTCGACCTCCGGGGTATGAGCTTCGGCCTGGCTGAGCTGGACGAACACACTCGCGGCCTGATGCCCGGTGAGCTGGCCGCCGTCGCGGCCTACACCAAGGTCGGCAAGTCCTGGCTGCTGGCCAACGCGTACGTCTCTGCGCACAAGACCGGCAAGCGCCCGATCCTCTACACCCTGGAGATGGACATCGAGGAGATGGAGAATCGCATCGACTGCCTCTACTCCGGGGTCAGCTACTCCAAGTTCATGGAGCGCACCCTGGGGTTCGAGGACATGGACAAGTTGCTCGTCGCTCAGGACGAGTTGGCCAGGACCGGCATCGCCCCACTGGCTCGTCCGGAGCGTGGGGACCGGACCGTCAAGGCCATGATGACCGGCGCTCGCCAGGAGGGTGCAGACATCATCCTGACTGACCAGCTGTCCTGGATCGATGCCGAGCACGTCTATACCGGTGACTCGGCTACTCGCATGAAGCATGGGGAGTTGATCGTCGACCTCAAGGAGGAGATCAGTCGCGCCAGCCAGGGCAAGCTGCCGTGTTTCGTGGCCATTCAGCTCAACCGTCAGACCATGAGTCGGGACACCACCGGCAGTGGCCGTGGTGCGCTGGAGAACTTCGCCAACAGCTCGCTGATCGAGCAGACCGTGGACATCGCTCTGGGCCTGTGGCGAAACCAGGACATGCGCAACTCCAACCTGATGGGCATCGACATCATGGGCACCCGGCGCTGTGACAAGAAGTCTTGGCTGCTCAACTGGCATCTGAATAGTCGCACTGAGATCAGGGTTGCCGAGGAGTATGTGGAGCAGCCCGCGTAATGAGGAAGAAGTGGAACGACCTGACTTTCGCTGAGCAATTCTTCGCTGTCGTGATACTGCTCAACCTGTGGATTCCCTTCATTGGCTTGGTTCTGCTGTGGGCAGGAGTATGGCCGTGAAGACCGGTTTCGATCACATCGTCGACAAGCTGGCCTATGACGACTACCTCCGACGCCTGGACTGTCGTGCCGTCCTGGACTACTACGGCGTCGAGAACGACCGCGAGGAGCCAGGACGGCACGACACCACCGAAATCGTCCACAGCTGTCTCTTGGACCGTGTTGAGCGCCATCACAATAACGGTGACGCCAACCCCTCGGCGTCCTGCAACGTCGATCGCAAGAAGTACGTCTGTTGGGCCTTCTGGGGCGGCAACATGTTCGACTTCATCGCCAAGATGGAGGACAAGGAGGACTTCAGTGACATACTCCCGCTGGTCCGAGGATTCCTGGGCGAATCAACGCTTGACCAGGATACTTTCATGGCCGAATTGGAACGTATATTTGCCTCCAATCCCCGAGGCGCTGCGGGGTCGGTCCTACCTGCCTATGACACGCGAATCATCAGTCCGTGGGCTTTCACTCATCCCTATCTGGCTGAGCGAGGTATCGACAATGACACTGCGTCCCGACTGCATATTGGGTGGCGTGAGGACCTCAACCGGATCACGATTCCCGTCTTCTGGGCGGGACAGCTGGTTGGTTGGCAAGCTCGGGCCATTCCAGATCGTGGCGGACAGTGGCCTGGCACCTGGGGAGGTTCATTTCCGAAGTACAAGTCCTCGCCTGGGTTTCCCAAGTCGGCCATTCTCTATGGCGTCTCCGATGGCGGAAGGTTTTCTGGAGGCGGTGAGATCGTCGTCGTTGAGTCACCCTTCTCCGTTATCAAGGCTGCAGCGCTCGGAGTGGACCGGCGAGTGGTCGCCACCTTTGGAGCCAAAGTCTCCCGACGACAGATAGATCTTCTCGCCGAGGCCGATCACGTCATCGTCTGGGCCGACGCCGACCCGGCAGGGCAGTTCATGGAACGCAAGTTGGCCAAGTCTCTGCACCGTCGCATCCAAGTCTCGCTGGTGTCCCCTGACGTGGGGCTCGACCTGGGAGACTATGACAGTGCAGAATCAGTAGAGGCCAAGATCGAGGGCGCGGTGCCTGCGATCATGAAGATCAACGAGTGGGGAAAGATCTGATGGGCGAACAACGAGTTAGTGTCAAGACGTTGGCGTCGGGCGAGAGGGTCACCGACTATCCAGACGGTCGTCAGGTCTTGCTTCCCGCCAACAGTCTGAGTGCCGCATTGGCCTCTCAGGTCGAGGAGCAGGAGGCCGCTAGTGCGGTCCTCACCGACGCGCTCGTCCAGACCGCACTCGACAAGCGAGAGGCACAGGCGTCCGGAGATGTCGTCCCAAGTGACAAGAGAAACGTCTAGTCCCCTCTATGACAGCCGGAAGGTCCCCCGCGCCAAGGGTATTGGGTATCCCTCCTGCAATACCGAGCTTGCCCTCCTGTCGCCCAACACCAAGGACCCCCACGGCTATTACCGAGACCTCGGAGTCGATCCTGGCATCTCGATGGACAAGCTCCGCAAGTTCATCCGCAACACGCTTCGTCAGCTACATCCAGATACTGGCAACGGTGACGTAGACACCTTCAACTGGGTCCGCAACGTCTCCAAGGTCCTGTTGGATCCGATCAATCGCGAGAAGTACAACCGAACACCACCAGGCATGCGTCTGATGGACGCGGTCTACGAGGCCGAGCTGTCCAAGATCGACGAGCTGCAGGTGATGGACGAGGAGGAGCTGAACCGCGTCTTCACCCCACAGAAGGCGCCAAAGAACCCCTACGCCACCAGCCTTGGCGATCGGTACGACTACTTCGCTATCGACGCCCACACCGATCCCTGGCAGGCCGACGGGCTGAAAGCTCAACTGTGGTACCACTTTTTAGTCGACGCGGCCCCCATGGTCAATTACAAACGCGTGATCAAAGTGCTCATCACCAGCGGCGATGCCGAGTACCACCATGACGTCGGCATCATGGTCATCCCACGAAGATGGGAGCCTTCCTCGGCCCTGGCGATGAGCCTTTTCACCCACGTGGCAGGGTTTCGCCCAGGGCGAAATGATCCCGCAACACGACTCGGATTCGTTCGGCCCCAGATGTCGTAGGAGTGGTGTACGGTCTCTCCTGATCGCACTTGGTGATCACATCGAAAACAGACTCAAACGCCTCAACAGAGAGATTCAAAGCACATGGCTGGTCGTGGTATTCAGGCAATGCAGCAAGCCGTCAAGAACATCAACACCCCCAAGGGTGGCGGTGCAGGACGGCGATTCAACTACTTCGGACTGGAAGACGGCGAGTCCGTCATCGTCCGATTCGTCACCGACGAGGACGCCATCCTCACCTGTGACTTCTACGAGTTCGTCGAGGCCGTCATCGACGGCAAGGCCACCAAGCAGAGCTTCATCGTCGCTCCGGACTACCACGCTGACGACCCGAGTTGGCAGGGCGAGGACTGGGTCCTCAAGTACGGCGGCGTGACCGAGGACTACAACACCAAGGAGAAGGTCGCTCCCAAGCCCAAGGAGCGCACCGTAGCCATCGCCGTAGAACGCGAGGCCATCCCGATCGAGAACGCCGGTGGTCGCCCCAAGTTCCGGTATCAGGACAAGCTGGTCGAGGTCGTCACCAAGGTCCGTGACGCCGACGGCAAGGAGACCGGTGAGGAGAAGACCCTCCTGGGTCGCAACTTCATCCTGATCCGCAAGGACGCCAAGACCTTCTGGGGCAACGTCGTCGGCTACTACGGCGAATTCGGCACCCTGGTCGACCGCGACTACAAGCTCACTCGCGCAGGCAAGCAGCTGGCCACCAACTACTCTTGCATCCCGGTGGGGCCGGAAGAAGAGTGGACCGACGTCAATGAGTTGCGTCAGTCCATCTACACCCGCTACGGCTACGGCACCGGCAAGGATGTCGACGGCAATACTCTGGCCAAGGACAGCGAGGACCGGCTGCTGTACTGCCCGATGACCCTTGACGAGTGGGCAGAGGACCAGGCGTCGGAGGACCGCGCCAAGGCCTTGCTGACGGCCACTCCGAAGGCCACCGCTCAGGCCCGCCACAACGGCTCTTCGGGCAACGACGAGTTCCACAAGGACACCACCCACAACCCGGCCAGTGACGCCGACGAGGCACAGGCCGCACCTCCGCCTGCTGCTGGTGACGTGAGTGCATTGCGCGCCCGCCTTGAGGCGCACAAGTAAAGACCCCTCACCCCTGCTGAGATCCGTCTCAGCAACCCCTTGGGGGACACGGATCATGTAAAGGTCCGTTACGGGGCTGGCCCTGCCAGGTGGGGTTGCCTGGCAGGGCGCAGGGGTCTTTCACTCACGCACCAGGAGGTTGATTAGTGGTTCTACACAACCATACCGAGAATAGCTTTCTCGACGGACGTTCGCGTTCGATCGAGCTGGCCGAGGCCGCCAAGGCAGCAGGTTGGGACTTCTGTGCCGTTACCGACCACGACGAGTGCGGCGGTCACATGGACTGGTCCAAGGCGTGTGACAAGGTGGGCATCAAGGCCGTCCACGGTGCCGAGCAACGTTGGCTGGAGGTCAACACTGCCACCAGCCGCGAGAACAAGACCTCTGGCCACGACGCTAGTCACATCATCCTGTTGGCTCAGAATCAGGTAGGGCTCACCAACCTCTGGTCGCTGTCCTCGCTGGCCTACGAGGAAGAGAACTTCTACGGTAAGCCGCAGCTCAATCCCAAGCTGATGAAGCAGTACTCCGAGGGGCTGTGGGCCTCCGACGGCTGCGGCATCACGCGGTTCGCCGGGTACGCCGAGAATGATGACATCGACCGTTGTCGCCAGGAGTGGGGCATCCTGCTCGGCATCTTCGGTGATCACTTCTACTCCGAGCTACACACCTTCCAGATCCTGGAGCCGGTGAGTCCTGAGGATATTGCGCTCAACCGCAAGATCATGAAGATGAACCAGATGAAGGTCACTCTGGCCGCCGAGCTAGGCGTGCCTCTGGTCATGGTCAACGACGCGCACTACTCCCAGAAGGACCAGTGGGAAGAGCACCGGCTGGTCTACAACCTGTCCACGCAGGCATGGAAGAAGGATCAGGTCGACACGCTGGGCCAGGCAGCGGACTGGGTGATGGGCGCCGAAGAGATGGGGTTCTACCTGCAGCGCCACGGGATCCGCACTTCCACCATTGCGGAGGCACTGAAGAACACCCTCTGGATCGGTGAGCAGTGCAACACCGAGATCAAGCCGACTCTGTCCATGCCTCGGCTGCACCCTACCGACGCTGAGGATGCAGCCGCGTTTCGTACCTCTATCGAAGAGGGATTCAAGCGGTTCGTCGTTGACAAGGGCCTGCCCGAAGAGCAGTACCGCCAGCGCTTGGAGTACGAGGCCTCTCTGATCCATGACCAGGGGATGGCGGGCTACTTCAACGTCGTGGCTGACTACGTCATGGCCGCCCGCGACGGCAGCTGGAGGCAGTGGGTCGAACCCGGCGCCAAGCCCGACCCCTGTCTGTGTGGCCCTGGCCGTGGCTCCGCCGGTGGCTCTCTGGTCAACTACGTCCTCGGCATCACCTCGCTGGACCCCATCAAGTACGACCTGATGTTCGAGCGGTTCATCAACCCCGACCGTCCCGACTACCCCGACATCGACGTCGACTTCCAGAAGTCCAAGCGCCACGGCATCATCGACTACATCGGCAAGCGCTACGGCGAGGGCAACGTCACCGCCATCTCCACCCGCAGCCGGTCCGGTCCCAAGCAGATGCTCAAGGATCTCTGGCGCGCTCTGAGATACCAGGACTATGCCGACCTGACCGCGATGACCAAGATCATCGGACAGCTCGACACCTTCGACTTCACCACCGACCCCGACGACCTGATCGACGAGGAAGGCAACGCGCTCGAACCTCCTGGCTGGGATGAGATCCTGGCAGAGAAGGGTGGTGAGCTACAGTCCTACGCCAAGAAGTACCCGCTGCTGTTCAAGCGGCTGGAGAACATGGTGCGCCTGATCCGCAACCCTGGCGTCCACGCCGCCGGAATCCTGGTCAACGGCGACGCCCCCCTGCTCGGCCTGGTGCCGACTCGGATCAAGAAGGGCGTGCGGGCCACCCAGTTCGACATGAACGAGATCGCCGAGTTGGGCGGAGTCAAGCTCGACGTCCTCTCCGGTCGTGGCCTCGACGTGCTGGCCGAGGCACGTAAGCTCGTCTACGAGCGTGACAAGACCTGGCTGGACTACGACGGCTTCGGATTCGGCGCCCCCAAGGATGCCTCACGTGTCGTCGAGTTCGGCGATGACCAGTACAACGACCCTGCCATCTGGGACCAGATCCATCGTGGCCAGACCGCCGGTATCTTCCAGATCGGCACCGCCTCGGGCACCAAGCAGGCCATGCGGTTCAAGCCATGGAACCTCGTCGACCTGGCCAACCTCGCCTCCATCAACCGGCCTGGCGTCATCGGCGCTGGCCAGCTGGACCATTTCCTGGACCGCCGCCACGGGCTGGAAGACATCGTCTATGACCACCCACTGATGGTGCCCATCACCGGCCCGGAATCGTCGATGTACACCTACGGCATCCTGGTCTACCAGGAGCAGCTGATCCGTACCGCGCGTGAGGTCGCACTCTTCACCCCGGGTGAGGCCGAGAGGCTCCGCAAGGGCATCGGCAAGAAGATCGCGGCCATCCTCGAAGAGCTGAAGCCCAAGTTCCTCGACGGCTGCATGGCCAATTCCGAGTTCACCCGCCAGGGTGGCACTTTGAAGGTCGCCACCAAGATCTGGTCCTCCCTGGAGGCCGCTGGCAAGTACGCCTTCAATAAATCCCACGCCACCGGCTATGCCATGCAGCCCTGCTGGGAGGTCTGGACCAAGCATTACCAGTTCGACCCGTTCATCGTCGGCTGCCTGTCCACCTTTCCCGACAAGATCACCACCTTCATCCGTGAGTGCCGTCGACGTGGACGGCCCGTGTTGCCCCCTGACATCAACCAGAGCGGGATGAACTTCACCCTGACCGACAACGGCGTCCGGTTCGGTCTGGTGGACATCAGGGGCATTGGCGAGGCGGTAGTGCCCGACATCATCGTCAACCGGCCCTACGAGAGCATCGCCGACTATCTGGGCCGCACCGCCAAGAACAAGGGTCGCAAGAAGGGCGTCATCGACGCACTCGTCAAGGTCGGTGCATTCGATGACATCGAGCGCAACCCGGCCTTCGACGGCCCCGAAGAAGTCCTCTTCCGTGACCGGCTGATGGAGCAGGTCTACTGGCACCGCGCGGGCGATGAGGTGGCAGTCAATAAGTGGGCAGGACTGACCTTCGAGGAGCGCGACGAGATCGTGCGTGAGAAGTGGCGCAAGAAGCCTGAGGCCTACCCAAAGTTCAACTTTCGTGACGAGAAGAGCCTCGTCGAGATCGAGACCGAACTGCTCGGAACCCACATCTCGGTCGACCCAATGGCCCGGTACGCCAACATGATCGAGAACGTCTGCATCCGTCACCCCATGGACTACGACGACTACGACACCAACGCGCGCTTCGTCGTCGGTGGGGAGCTGATCAAGGTCAAGACCCACATGCAGAAGAACCAGAAGCAGATGGCCTTCCTGTCCGTGAAGTGGGCCGAGGAGGAGTTCGAAGTCGTCGCGTTCGCCGAGGCCTACGCCCGCTGCAAGCCCCTGCTGCGCGTCGGCGCCCCCGTCGCGTGCGAGGTAATCAAGACTGACCGTGGCGGTGCCTCGCTGAGCACTCTAGAAAGGCTCGACGCATTATATGACTAATCCAGATCCCAAGATGCTGAAGCTGGTGGCCGACATCCAGGCTAAGTACGGCCCTGACTCGATCATGATGGCCGGAGAGATGCCAGTCCGACCAGCCAAGCCCAGTGGCTCCCTCGCGCTGGACTTCGCCATCGGCATCGGCGGGCTACCTCCCGACCGCGTCATCGAGGTTGCCGGTGACGAGGGCAGTGGTAAGACTACCCTCGGCCTGCTGGCGCTGAAGACGTTCCTGACCAAGGATCCCACTCGTTTCGCGGCCATCCTGGATCTGGAGCATAAGACCACCGCTGACTGGGCCATCCAGCACCTCGGACAGGAGATGTGGGACAACCAGGTCCTCTACGCGCAGCCTGACTTCATGGAGCAGGCCACCAACATGTACGTCGACATCGTCAGCTCGGGACTGGTCCAGTTCGTGCTCTTCGACTCCATCGGCGGTGCGCCCACCAAGGCGGCCACCGAGAAGGAGGCCGAGAAGGTTCAGGTCGGCGGCAACGCCGGAGCAGTGACCAAGTTCTCCCGGCTGGCCAGCACCTACTCGGCCAAATACAACTGTCTGACATTCTGCGTCAACCAGGTCCGTGCCGACATGGAGGGCTTCCGCCGCCACATGACTCCGGGCGGTCACGGATTCAAGCACGCCTGCGTGTTGCGCATCAAGCTGCGCAAGTCTACCCAGGATAAGGTCGAGGCCGTCGTCAATGGCGAGAAGATGGTCGTCGGGCACAAGATCTTCGCCAGCATCGTCAAGAACCAGCTCGCCCCACCGGGTCGCACCGCGTGGTGGTGGATGTATCACGTGGCCACCCCGGAGTACGGGTTCGGCATTGACACCATGGACGAGATCGTCCGCCTGGCCATCCTGACCGGCGTGATCAAGCAACGGGTCTCCTACTATGACCATCCGGCATTGCAGAACGGCACCGTCAAGGGGGTGACCAACCTGTCCAAGGCCATCGCTGAAGACGAGGTCCTGCGACAGAGCATCATCAGCGAGACCATGGCCGTGCTCAACACCGACGGCAGCCTGCTGGCTGAGGTCGCACCGATCGATTCAGAGGCCGTTGAGCAGGATGCGACCACCGATGATGAATGAGGGAGACCTGCGGTTCACCATCGAGCGCGTTGGGATCCTCAAGGTGGTGAGCGTCTTCCATGTGCCTACTGGTGAGAGGTGCGTAGCCAAGGGGTCGGCCAGCGAGCTGATGCTGCGCAGGCACGCCTTGCGAGGGCTGGAGAGGATGGTGGCCGAACATGAGGCACATGCCGGGATGGAGTGAATGGGAAGCCGAGGTCAACAAGGTCCTCGGTCTGAGTAGCACTGCCGGTTCGGGTAGTCAGGCCCACGACCCCGGCGACGGCACCGACCGCCGTCACCATAGTGAGACCGACTACGCCATCCAGGCCGATGCCAAGTACACCGAGCGCACCAGCTTCTCGGTCAACTCCAAGCTGATGAAGCAGTGGTCTGACCGCGCGCTGTCTCAAGGCAAGCGATTCATCCTGCCGATCCGGTTCTGGGCCAAGGGTTCCAACATTCCAGAGGACTACGTGGTGATCGCGTTCGGTGACTACGTCGCTCTAGTTGAGGAGTACAGGAGTATGGCCGAGAAGCTGACGCAGGAGTGGCATGACGGCCAGGAGGCAGGACGTGGCTGAGCCCAAGGTCAAGCGTCCGCCTGGCCAGCGGTCCATCTTCAAGAGTCTGGCCGATCGGGATCTCCTCATCCCATATTTCCGTAATGCGTTGCTGGCTGACGAGTGGCCGTTGACTTACAACGTCTGTATAGACTCTTCACCATACTACGGAAGAGGAGACGGGTACTTCCATCCTTCTACTCATGGTTTGCTGGGGGCACGTGAGCTGTACTACCGGTTCCACCCCGACACCCGGGACACCATCATCCCGGAGGAACGGACTATCGAGAGGGAGATGACCTTCGCGATGGGTTCGGCCCTGCATGGAGTGATTCAGACTCAGTTCGAGATGGCGGGTCTGATCAAGGGGACGGAGGACGTCGAGGTCGAGTACGTCATCGCTGACCACCACGTCCGAGGTCGCGTGGACTTTGTCGTCCATCACCCCAATGGTCAGGTCATCCCCGTCGAACTGAAGACCCAGAACAGTCGCGCCTTCGCCTTCCAGGAGGACATCAAGCCGGTATGGGACGCACAGCTCTCCCTCGGGCTGCATGGGCTGAACAGCACGATGGGCATCCTGCTGGTCCTGGAATCGGGCTACCCGTACCGCATGAAGGAGTACCGGGTCCCCCGCAACGACCACCTGCTCAAGGTCATCTTCGACAAGTTCGACTACGTACGTGAGTGCATCGCACTCAACTCTCCCCCGGAGTACTGCTGTGCCCCGGAGTCCAAGGAAATGAAGGCCTGCCCCGCGCGTTTCAGCTGCTGGATGAAGAAGAAAGTGGTGACCGAGTGACGTATTCGCGTCACACCAACGAAGATGTCATTGCTGCTTATCGCAGCACTGGCAGTGTTTGGGCTACGGGCCGTCAACTTGGACTTTCTGGTCAGACGGTGCACGGCAGACTGAAGGCTTTGGGGTACGAGATGGGGGCGGGGTGGTCAGAGGCTGAGTGTCAGCGCCTGACCGAGTTGTCGGGAATGGCCACTATCGGTCAAATTGCTGACGAGATGGGGAGGAGTTACGCCTCGATCGCCTGCAAGATCAGCGAATTGGGTGTCGGAACTCGACATGGTAATCGTGCCAAGACGAAGGTCCCCCGAGGAGCGGGGTTTGACAAGGTTTCGGTCAAGAATCATCTCACTGCACTGGAATCGAATCCTGAAATTTCTATCAGTCGGTATGCCAAGCAGCAGGGCGTGGTGATAGACACTCTTGTTGCAGCTATAGAGAAGCATTTTCCTGACTGGTGGATTGCTTACCGAAACGCTCGCAGTGATCTTGATGAGGCCATTTGCCCAGCTTGTGAGGGGAAATTCTATCCGTCCAACACTCGCCAGACTTTTTGTACTAGGCGTTGTCAGTCTCGTTATCGTGTAGACCAGAGTTACTTCGGAGGTAAGCGAAACACCACCATCGGCTTGGCTGAAGGGGTGTGTCAGGTCTGCGGTAAAGCGCCTTCCGTCGGATTATCTTCTCATCACGTGTTGGGTAAGGAGAACGATCTTGATAATGACTTCCTGGTGGCTCTTTGTCGAGGGTGCCACCAGCTAGTCACTTTGCTTGGTGGACGTAATTTCGAAGCGGAACACTGGGAGGCTTTGGTCTCTCTGGCTTGGTTGCGCAAGCATGGTGGGAATTTACCGAAAGGGGCCGATACCGTGCACGTGACGGTAGACATCGATGTGTATGAGGATGAAGACGAATGAAGCCCTACGACGGCGATCTCGCCGCCCAAGTAAGTCGCCAGCTTCAGCGCGAGCATGTCGACAAGATCATCGACTCCGGCGACGAGGTCGTTGATCAGGAGTCACCGATGGTCCGCGACACCCGCCGGTCCATCTTCGGCAAGATCGAGTTCAAGTGGCGTGCGTCCGACGAGAAGATCTTGGATCAGATCCGTGCCGGGACCGACACGCTGTTCAGTCACCTGTATGCGGATATGAAGGTCATCATCGACGACTTCTATGCCGAGATGCGTATTCCTGAAGTCGATTCCGATACGAGTGTTGTGAAACGGGACGCCCGGGGTAGAGTGGTTTTCCAGAAGGACTCCAATGGTAAAGAGATCGAAAATTGGAGTCAGATGACTGGTCAAGATATTGAAACTGCTCTGCTCAACATCGAACGACTGAAACTAGATCTGGCACCCCGAGTCAACGCCCTCCTCAATGAAGCCGTCTTTGCCAAGCACATCGCTGACGACGCCCATCAAGATGCCTACCTTGAGTTGGTAGAGGGAACTGTCGGAGACCGAAATGCTCACGCCTCTCAGAAGTCTCGGGAGGACAAGTACCACGCTTTTTACCGGTACTACTTGTGGAGCAATGCCGAGACCTTCATGAAGGAACTTGCGAATTTCACCCGGGTACTGGAACGGGTGAGATTCTGGAGGATCGACGACGGTGGGAAGGCGACTCCCTGACTACGACCCCGCCAAGGATGGACCGTACGAGACAAGTCGTCGACGGCGAGACATCTTCAAGCGTGTCTATCAGAACATGGAGCACTGGCGTGCCCAGCAAGAGGACTACGGCATGTCGCCGGTCATCACTTCACTCGACGGCGAAGAGATCTATTATCACGACCTGATGACGGGCATCGACACGTTACCCGAACGCCAACATGACGCCTTTAAGCTAATCTGTCTACAGGGATTCACCGAGAGTGCGGCAACGAGGATCATGCTGCCTGACTCTCGGTGGTCGACACCAGTGCAGCAATATAGCGATGATGGCCTCAAGAAGATGATTTCGGCCTATGATGCCAAGCAGACCGGTACTTGGGACCCAGAGGCCGTCAAGAAGAAGAGACGCTCAGCCACAAGGAAGAAGGACAGCGTGACCACGGTGGAGATTACTTCGGAAGTGCCGGAGGAAACTGTCGATCAGCCCACCAGTGTGGCTGACGAGTCCGCTCCAGATCTTCGGAACTGGGATTGGGACAACTGGAGTGACGACCACAAGTCGTTGGCTTCTTACATCACCGCTCACGGTGTCGAGATCACTCCTGCTCAGGTCAAGGCTGTGTCCTTCCTGCGCAAGGCGTGGTATGAGGACCCCGTCCAGGTCAAGGAACGTCAGGCCCGCAAGGCCCAGCGCGTACGCGCACGCGATAAGTTCGCCAATGAAACCGCCGGTCAGCGCAAGGCACGTCACCTTGCTGCCCGGAAGCTGAAGTCAGCAGAGTTGGCCGAGGCCAAACTCAAGAGCATCAAGGACGAGATCAAGAAGCTTCGTATTGAGGCTGGTCTCGACCCCGAAACGGGAGAACCCGTTGCTCAGACCTAAGTCTCTTCCTTGCCAAAGTCGGCGTCATGACGCAGAAAGTGCGATCAGATGTCCTTGCTCAGCGACGATCTCGACATCGGCGATGCCGCCGACGACCGAACCATCCTCAGTGCCCTCTATTCCGGCGTAAATCTCGACTTGGAGGAGAAGGCCAATGCCATTCTCCGAGAAGGGCGCAAGGGCGTCACGGCCCTATCGGAGAAGAAGGACTACCTCACCAACGAGCAGATGGCGCTACGCCAAGCCAGGGAGGTGTTGAACGCTAATGGGTTCCCCGATCCTAGTATTCACCAGGGTCTTTACCGCCGCACATATTCGCCTATGATTGGCAGTCGACCCTGTAGAGTGTCAAACGAGGATTGGTAGAACATGACGGCCCCACCGCGATCACGCAAGATCATCGCTGGAGGGGGCCTGACCGGGAGACAGCTCGAATCCGAGGTCAGCCGCGAGGTGGCCCGCATTCAAGAAGAGCACCAGCCGGTAATGCCTACAGGCCGGTGCCGGGTATGCCAGCACCCCGAGAGTCGCAGCAAGGTCAACACCCTGTTGGCCTACGGGATGGGTTCCACCGAGATCCTGGAGTTCGTCGGCGAGATCAACGCCAAGCGGTCCAAGAACAACAAGATCACTCTCGACTCCATCCGCAACCACCGGCAACGCCACTTCAACGTCCAGGCACCCACGCAGGCCGGATTCCGCCGCATCCTGGAACGCCGCAAGGCCCAGCTCTCCGACGAGTTCGCTGATGCCGCCGGAGGACTACTCACCGGCATGGCCTATCTCGACGTCGTGGCCAGCAAGGGCTGGCAGCACCTGATCGACGATGACACACAGGTGCCCTACCAGGATGGCCTACAGGCCATGCTCAAGCTTGAAGAGATGCAGCGCGACGGCCAGGTCGAAGAGCAGGTCGCCCAGATGCGTCGCGACGTCGCTCTGCTCCGTCAGGCCGTCCAAGACGTCGCCAGCACGCTACCTGAGGGCGCCGGTGAGCGTCTGCTGCAGGAGATTGGCGAACGCATCGACGAGCTGAGTGGTGTGGGCGTGCGACGCTCCGATGAAGAAGACATCGTCGACGCTGAGGTGGTGGACTATTACGATCAAGACGACGAGAGCGACAAGGGTTACGACCCAATCATCACTTCTGATGAGGGTGATTCGATTGAAGACTAAGAAGTACCCTCGCGTCGTGCCTCGGTCCGCTCAGGGAGAGTTGGCTGCGACGTGTCTTGATCCTTTGAAGCACCGGTTCTACAACCTCAAGACGGCCCGACGGGTCGCATCGTACTGGGGCCATGAGATCTACCCCTGCGGCACGCATTACCACCTGACTAGCGAGTGCATTGGAGCGCAAAGAGAAGATGGCAACTGAGGCCACCGAACAGATCTTGGCCTCCTCGGTCGACACCGCAGGAGTTAGTACGGTCACCGCCACGCGCACTGTGGCCAACCCTCGCAGCGGCACCATCTATAACCCGGCCACTCTGGCCGCAGCACCACCGGTATGGTTCCATCGCCTGCAGGACGGGCGCTACCTCGCGCTGTTCAGGAACCGCTGGGTCGATGCCACGGGCGTCTATCACGATGGCCCTCAGATGTTCAGCGACTACACCGAGGACCTCACGCCGGTCAGGGGCTACATCGCCCCCACCACCGGCGCGATCGACGGCCCCTACCCCATGACCTCCTACCTGACCGGCAACCTTCGGCTCAACGCCGCCGTCAGTCGAGGTGACTACCTGTTCACCCTCGGCACCCTCGACGGCATCGCCTGGGTACAGCACTGGCGGATCAGTGATAGAGGCGTTCTCAGTCTGGTGGGTGAGGAGGCCACCCCGCTTGGCTACGACCTCGGGCTCTACGCCGACCGGAACTACCTCCAGGTCTTCGGTGCCGACGAGGACGGGAATCTGGCCCGGGTGCGCAAGAATTGGGGTCGCATCGGTAACAACGTCGACGCCCAGATGCAGTGGGAGTACGAAGGACTCAAGGGGTGGCTCACCGACGCCAGTCTGCACACCCCGATGCTGCCGCACCTACCTGCTGATGGTCCGTGCTCGATGGCTACCTTTCGTGACCGCACTTATCTGGTGATCACCGAGCATTCTGGTGGTGCTTACTCTGCTGAGGTCTACACCCAGCGCGCCGTGGACCAGACGTGGACTCGTTTGGGCGACACCGTCATCCCTCTCGGTGACGACGCCGACTATCTCGGTGGGTCGGCTTACCTGCAGCCCCAACTGGTGGGCAACAAAGACCTACTGCCCGATGGCGCATCCACCGGCATCCCCTACGTCACTAGTGTGCGCGTCGTCATCGGAGGCGACCAGGCCATTCTCACCGAATGGGACTTGCTGACGGTGTAGTATCGTCCTATAGAAAGATCCCACCCACCAAGGAGATTCACCTTGCCTCAGACCGTAGGCGAATTGAGCGTGATCCTGGACAACCAGGTCCAGCGCAGCATCGAGGTCAACCTGGGCGACGTCGTCGTCGACGCTGATGCCCGCCACCTCATCCTGAACGACCAGGACACCCAGTTCCCATTCGACGAGCGCGTCGAGCGTAGCTTCGCCAAGTACCTCGGTGTCCCCTTCAACTACCTGGAGAAGTGCCCCGCCGACTTCAAGGCACAGACGGTCAACTACTGGCTGCAGCGCAGCGCAGGCCGCGCTGGTGTCATCGAGGTCATCGACGATCGCTTCATCAACGTCCACAAGCCTGGCCTGATCATCATCCCGCTGCGCCGGGTCGTCGACGTCATCTCCAGCACCCTGGATCCCTCCTACGAGATCAAGAACTTCGTCCATAACGACACCAAGTTCCAGCTCGACGTCATCACCCCGCACACCGTCGAGGTGGAGGCCTGGGAGGCCGTGGAGGATCGCAACCCTGCCCACCAGGCCACCGTCGGAGACATCACCCACGGCGGTATCCGGTTCGTCGCCAACCCCACCGAGGCCGAGGCCCCGCAGGTCCTGACCTACCTGCACCGGCTCTGGTGCTCCAACGGGTCGACCAGTCCGATCGCCGAGGGCACGCTCAAGCTCAAGGGGCAGACCGTCGATGAGATCATCGCCGAGATGGAGGGCGCCATGACGCGCGCGGTCGGCGACCTCGACAACAAGCTGGCCTCCTACGCCGCGCTGGCCACCAAGTACCCGCCCGGGTCCAAGGAGAACTTCTCCCGCCAGCTCGGGCTTGAATATAAGATTCCAGCTCGGGTGCTCAACAAGATCCTGGATCGCATCCAGATCCTCCCCGAGGGTGCGAGCCTCTACGACATCGCGCAGGTCTTCACTGCGATGGCCAACGAGGAAGGTCTCAAGTTTGAGACCGCGCTCAAGCTCCAGGAGCTGGGCGGCTCACTCGCTTTTGACACTGAGGCAGTCACCCACCGGTGCGGCCAGTGCGAGCGACTGCTGCCGTGACTGATCAGATGTGGCAGACCGCCCCCTTCCCTCACGACCTCGTTCAGGCCGTCGGCGGTGTGACCTACAAGGACTGGTCCTTCACCATCGACTACTACGAGCGCGAAGTCGGAGGCGAGGGGCTGACTCTGCGCATCCGCTTTCAGGCCGAGGACCACGCCACTCCCGGCGTTGCCGTCTTCCTCATCCATGACTTCGAAGTGCCTGCGCGCATTCTCGACATGCCGTCTTGGCAGCGTTGGGTCTTCGATGCCATCATGCTCGCCGAGCGCCATGAGTCGATGGAGGAGTTCAAGATCAACGGTCAGCCGGTCTTCTTCCCTGAGCACAAGAGCACCAGCGACATGTACGAGACCAAGCACGTCGTGCACCGGCGGAGCATCGGATAAAGACTCCCTCAGGACTGGCGCGACCATAGCGCTGTCTAGGCTCACAGAATCGACGTTGTGTCAGTCCTGAGGGTTTGGTATGGTGACTTTCATGTTCACATGCCAGCTGAATCGACAGCAGTAGTCCTACGGGATTACTGCTACTCAGTGCTGGATAGTGTAACGGCAACACTAGGGTCTCTGACACCCTCATTCTTGGTTCGAATCCAGGTCCAGCAGCGCAATGCCATTGGTCTATAGCTTAATTTGGTAGAGCCGGGGATTGTTACTCCCTGTGGTGAAGGTTCGAATCCTTCTAGGCCAGCCATTTCCAGGCAGCATGTGGGATGCACTAGAGGCGGGTCGCACCCGTCCGTAGACGGAGAGGTTCAACTCCTCGCCTGGAAGCTCATTCATCCTGTAGGGTACTTCTAGTAAACCCACCCACAGGAGGATTCACGCATGGCACACACTGGGAAGGCTCGGATCGCTGCGGCGGTAGGGGCCATCGCGCTCTCGGCAGGCATCGTCGTCGCCTGTGGTGATGACAACAGCTACCGCAACTGCCCGGACTGGGAGTGCGGTGACGGACTGTTCCTAGTCCCCCTGATCCTCCCGGCCTATGGTGTCTACGGCCAGCCTGGCTATCACACCTCGGTCACCGTCATGCCGGGTGCTCCGAACTACCGCCCGACCTACCAGGGCAAGCCCCCGAACTTCACCCCGCCGCCCGGGGCCAAGGTCAACCCTCCAGGGGCCAAGCCGCCGCCCAACTACAAGCCGCCGAGCGGGTCCACGCTGACCGTCCAGAAGGCCCCCAAGCCCTCCGGCAACACGATGCCTGGTGGTAGTGGCGGAGGCAGTTCTCAGAAGCCTGGGAGTAAGCAGACCGTCCAGAAGGCACCCTCCAAGCCCAGTGGTGGCGGGTCGCGGTCTGGAAGCAGTGGCAAGCGATGACCGAACCCACTACTCCCGTGAATGGCGAACTGGCCTGGGACCTCTCGGAATGGCAGCCGCCTGATTACGACCAGCCGATGAGTCGGCCTGTGGTCGAGGACTTGGCCCGGTTCCTGACCGAGAAGGGGTACACCAAGGACAAGACGGGCGGCATCGTTAGTCTTCTGGCCTCTCTGGAGGATGTCGGGGTTAGGATTGCCGACGAGGTCGGTCCGTTGATCGACAGCATGCGTAGCCGCAAGTAGCCCTGAGGAGAAGTCGTCGTGCAAACCAGTGATGGAGTCAAAGAGCTTTATCCGACCGAGAAGAATGCTCTCATCTCCATCCAGGCGGCGGTGACTCGTAGCTTGCTGTTCAAGAACCTTGGCAGCGAAGCCGCCATGCAGCGCGCGTTCGTGGAGCAGTTCACGAATCGTTGTGCAGAGATTGGTTTCGCTGTCCGGGTGACCGGCTGGGAGCCGGATTGCAGCGACGAGCCCAACGACTTCAACTTGTATTGGAAGCCCACTGTCGAGATCTACGACCGCATCGACAAGATCGACCAGATCGATCACGATCGCATGAAGAACGAGATCACTTCTGGCGAGGCTGACGGTAAGGCGGGATTCATCGATCCCAACACCGGCACGTTCCGCGAGGATGCCAAGAAGAAGATCATCATCTGATGGCCTCCGCGATAACGCGGTTCTGGATCAAGATGGTTACTTTGATCGAGGCGTTGTTCGCGTTCTTCGCCGGGGTGTTCTTCTCGGTCTGGGGCAATGATCTGAATTCGCCGGTCTGGCAGTTCATCATGAGTGTTCCTGGAGGCGGTCGGTTCTGGGGCACCATCCTGCTGGTCTCCGGGATGCTGTTCCTGTTGGGGTTGGACTGGGAGCGTTCTTGGCCCCGCGTGATCGGATGCGCGATCACCGGCCTGGTCTACCTGGCTATCGGTGTCGTGCTGGGCGTGGCGCCGTTCGTTCGGACTGACAGCCTCAGCGGCTCCATCGGCATGTGGTTGCTCGGCGGGATGCTCACTCTCTGCTTGGCCGGATTCATGTGGTCTGAGCGCCATCAAGAAGTACTCGACGAACGAAGGAAGAGGATGACATGACCGGACCAGGTGGCGGAAGGATTACCGCTCGTTCGTCAGACGCGGCAGTCAACGTCAGTGCAGCGCAAGGCCCACTCGACTGGGGTGACAAGTGCTTCCTCTGCGGCAACACGATCAACATCGATACCCCGCCAGTGGAGCCCCGCGAGTTCTACATCGGCAAGAGTGGCAACATGATGCTCTGCCACAGCAAGTGTATCGGCATCATGAACGAGCGCGGCGGCACTCCCAAGGACTTCCACTCCGGTCAGCCTCAGACTGTCTTGGGACCTCCGCCAGCAGAGATCAAGCCGCCCGTGCGCGAACAGGGTGCGGCTTGGCTGGCCTTCGACAAGCTCGCTGATCTCACGGCCTACACCGCTACCAAGGGTGAGATCCCCTCGGAGACCAAGGTCACCGTCGGCGGCACCGTCGTTCAGGCAGGAGAGTAATGCCACAGGGATGGGCGGGAAATACACCCATGGTCAAGTCGTTGAACTGCGCGCCATGTGGGGTGACTCACGACCGACAGATCGTCGCCTACACCCAGATCAATGGCACCCTGTTGTGTTTGGCTCATGCCAAGGAGTGGATCGAACGCGGTGACGTTGTTTCGCTGGTCGATCTCTTCAAGACTCCCAGTGTCTAACCGCCCCAACCTACTTATCGCTGCCACGGTGGTTGACGCTGGTCAGATCAAGCGCGACTTTCGTCAGTTCAGTAGCTGGTACGTGATGACTCCGCGTAATGCCGCCGAGACTGGCTGGTTCGTCGGGAGCTATACCTGGACCCCTGAGGCCCAGAACCTTCCGGCCAAGGTTCGTTGGGAGTTGCGTCAGCGTCTGGTCCTGGTCACCGATGAGGACAGCACTGAAGAGGACTTCCCGACACAGGTACTTGCTTGGTAGCGTGAGATCCACTGAGTCGGAAAAGTGCCGCCTCACGACTAGGGGGAGTTCCCTGTGGCTGAGACAGCCGTATCCGATGCACCAGAGCCCAGCAAGCCCACGGATAGGATGCTGGACGACATGAGCAACCTGCTGGAGTTCTGGCAGGCCCGCCTTGGCGATCCGGGCTACTACAATGGCAGGTTGGGAGCCCCTGAGGACCGAGTCAGCCCCTTCATGTTCCTCCCCGATCCACCCAGCCGCCCCACTGTGGCTGAGGCCAAGCGGTGGCGTGCCAGGGTTAGGGCGGGCATCGTGCGCCGCGAGGAGATCATCAAGAGCCTTCCTGCTGCCCTCAAGGAACGCGCCCGCGTGAAGGTCTATGACTACATCTTTGGGTGGATCTTGGAAGATTCCGACCGAAGGCAGCGCCATCAAGGAGATCGCCTTGCCGACGATGCCAACCTCTTCTTCTGAGGCTATAGCGTAGTGTAAGCTCAGCTATAGTTCAGTCGAGAGGACATCACGTGACCGACGAGTTTGACATCAACAATCGCATTGAGGAGAGGATCGGCGGCGACATCGATCGCAGTCCCTCCACCAAGCGTCTGCAGACCCTGCGTCCCGAAAGGGCCACCCAGGGGCGGATCATCCTCACCCTGCACTACGACATCGAGCGCAAGCTCTGGGGTGAGCGCGATACCGACGCAGTCGATGTGCTGCGCCGCATGGTTGACGACGTGGAGGATCTGTCCGCGTTCCTCGCCGACCAGACTCACAACAACAAGCTGGTCGTCGACATCGATCTGGAAGCCACCAAGTAGGTCTCGTTTTATCCACCCACTGAAAGGAAATTTACTATGCCGGGATGGTTCGTTACGGCGATCGTGTTCTTCTTCTTCGCCTTGATCGTTGGGTTGGCCAGTTTGACCATGCCCGCTCTCGACCGACGCGGCGAGCCCAACGCCACCAGATTCATCACGCGGGCGGCGGCGGGTGGGATCGCTCTGCTGGCCGTACTCTTCACGTTGCTCTCCAGCTTCAATATCGTGTCCACTCGCAATGTCGGCATCGTCACCAGCTTCGGCAAGCCAGTGGGCGAGCGAGGCGCAGGATTGGCATGGGTGCTGCCGTGGCAGAGGGTCAACGAGATGGACGCCGCCATCCAACTGCAGTCCTTCCAGGGCAACAACTACGACGACCCGCAGACTGCGATCAAGGTACGCCTGGCCAACAACAGCGCGGCTTACGTCGAGGAGAACCTCAACTGGCGGATCCGACAGGAGGCTGCGGGCTCGCTGTTCCAGGACTACCGGACCTTCGAGAACATCACTGTCAACCTGGTCGACAAGCAGGCTCAGGTGGCGTTGGCCAAGGAGTTCGCCACCTTCAATCCGCAGCTGACGGCGGTGGTGGATCCGACCAAGCCTGTCGATCCCAATCAGCCGTTGGTCACGCCGACTCCGGCTCAGGGTGCCAATCTCCCGGCGATGGCCGAGCGGGTCAAGGCTGATCTGCAGCACGCGGTGGGTGATCGCATCGAGATCTTGGACGTGCGCATCCCCGGCATCTTCTACGACGGCGCGACTCAGCAGCGCATCGACGAGTACAACCAGAAGGTCCAGGAGACCAAGAACGCCCAGCAGGACGTTCAGACGGCCACCCAGAACCGGCTCGCCGCCGAGCAGCGGGCCGCTCAGGCTCCGCCCGATCTGCGTATCGCGGTGTCCAACTGCATCAATGATCAGGTGAAGAACGGCAAGGACCCAGCGGGATGCTGGGGCCAGATCGGTGGCCAGCCCCTGATCCAGATTCCGGCATCGTAGTGCACTAACTCACCAACCACGGGCGCCTACCCTCTCGCAGGGTGGGTGTTTGTGCGTGAGGGGCATGAAGGACTGAAGGGCCGACCGATAGGAGAGTTCTGTGACCATCGCCGAGTTGCGTTTTGAGACGACGCACGTCGTGCGTGAGCACTGGTGGACCGGCATGGGCGTGATCATCGCAGCAATCTTGATCGTGTCCGCCTGGAATGATTTTGGTAGTGAGTATCTGCCTTATGTCGCCTTGATCACGATTACGGTGCATGCCTGTATCTCCATGGAGTACTTCGACAAGTACCGGGCTGAACATCGTCATCGCAAGGCAATTGCGGTAGCCTACAGAGCGCACCTCAAGGCAGTACAGAAAGCCCAAAGTCGGGAGATCTCTCATGACCCATATCGACCCGCTGCAGGACGCAACGGAAACACTCCGCATCGCGTTCCAAGGCTTGTCGTCCTCGCTGGCCCACCAGTTGCGAGCTGAGGCCTCTCAGTTCCACAACGCCGTCCAGGCCGTCATCGAGGCCGGAGGCACCTCCCACATCGCTCCGCCAGAGCTGACCGCAGAAGAGCGCGCTCCAGAGGGCGTGCCCGCCTCGGGCATCTTCGACTCGATCTTCGACGAGCAGCCCCCACGGCACCTCAAGGATGTCTGGGATGGTCAGGGCGACGTCGACGACCCGCTGGTGCCCCAGGATGACCATGAGCATGAGCTGGTGCTGTCACGTCTGCGAGCGGCCTCCGATAAAGGGGTAGACGCCAGTCCTCTGAGCGAGTAGCGTTCGTTAGTTCCCTCAAAGGGACCTAACAAAATAGAGGTTGTGTCGTCCTACAGAACGTGTATAGTCGATTGAGCACAGGCCGAATGGCGTCGGTTATCTTTCACACAGAGAAAAAAATCGCCGGTGCTTACACCATGTCTGTGTCTTAAAATTTAAAAGCGTGACGTAGGCCGAAGGATATCGGTTAACAGTCAGACAGCGGGTCGTGGGTTCGAATCCCGCCTGGAGACTTCGGTCTCTTGTAGCTCAGTGGTAGAGCAACCGTCAATTATCGGTTTCTGCATAACATGTCTACGTCATTAAAACTGAACAGAGGTTCGTGAGGGGCAGGCCGATCGCATTGTCGGTTATCCTCTACGGAAGGAGTAGACCAGGTTCGAATCCTGGCAGCGGCACCAAACAAGTCGCTGTAGTGTATGGGATCGCACGCTAAAACTGTCGGCACGCACCAACATGTCTGCCTCTCACAACCTATTCAACTAAACAGAGATTTGCAGGACCAGGCCGAATGATTGTCGGTTATCTTTATCGCATCGCGATATGGTGAAATGGCATCACGCCGCACTCACAATGCGGAGTCAAGGGTTCGATTCCTTACTAACGGCATCTACAGCATGTCTGGTCCACAAGCGAACACAGGGTCCATTTAGAGGACGAAACCCAATGTCTGGTCGGTCCTGCGTTTGCTCTAAACGTCAGGAAGTGCAGGCCGAAGCAGTTCGATTATCCGGATAACCTCACTAACACTGAGAGCGGTTCAACCCCGCAAATCCAGGTCCCTCACCGGGTCTGGTAATACTCGGACTCACCTACATGTCTGCGCGCCTCGACGAAGTAATACCCACCCACAATAAATGAATGGAGGTCAGGCCACATGTCTGACATCTTGAGCACGATCAGCACTCGCGCCCGCAAGGGCGCTGCGACTCCACAGAGCCAGCCCCGCACCCGCGATCAGGTCCCCAACGCCGCAGGTGGCTTCGCCTACAAGGCTGGCGACGAGATGCGTCTGCATCGCTTCCTCACCCTGGGCACCGACGGCGGCACCTACTACACCTCGGCCAAGGACATCACCGGCGACAACGCCGCTGTGCTGTTCCGCATGGTCACCGACAAGGGGCTCTACACGGTCGCCCAGATCGTCGAGATCTCCAAGGCTGGCCGCGCGCCCAAGAACAAGCAGGCCCTCTTCGCGCTGGCCGTCGCCGCTTCCAAGGGCGATGACGCTACGCGTGCTGCTGCTCTGGCAGCCCTGCCCGAGGTCGCTCGTACCGGTACCCACCTGTTCGAGTTCCTCAACTACACCGCGCAGTTCCGTGGCTGGGGCAAGGGTCTGCAGAAGGCTGCCCTGCGCTGGTACACCAGCAAGACCCCTGACCGGCTGGCCTACCAGCTGCTCAAGTACCGCCAGCGCGACGGCGTGACCCATGCCGACGTCCTGCGTCAGGCGCACGCTCACGTCCCTGACGTCTCGACGGAGCACGCGGCCCTGTTCAACTGGGTCTCGGCTCGTTCGCAGGTCAAGAACGAGAAGTCGCCCCGTTTCGGCAAGGACGCCAATGTCGACCGTGACGGCAAGGTGCTCGATGCCACCCTGCCCGCGCTGGTGGGTGCGTTCGAGGAGCTGCAGGCCAAGCCTGGCCTGGCCGTTGTCGAGGCGCTCATCCGTGAGCACTCGGGTATCAGCTGGGAGATGATCCCGGACGAGTACATCAATGAGCCTCGGGTCTGGGAGGCCCTGATCGCTCAGGGCGTGCCTCAGGGTGCGCTCCTGCGTCAGCTGACGCGCCTGACACGCATCGGTCTGGACCACGGTTCGATCGGTCGCACGATCGCGACTCAGCTGCAGGATCCCGAGCGGCTGAAGAAGGCCCGCGTGCACCCGATCAACGTGCTGGTCGCCCTGCGTACCTACACGTCGGGCCGCAACGATCACGGTACGTCGTGGACGCCGTCGACGGTGTTCTCCGACGCTCTGGACGCCGCGTTCTACAACGCGTTCGGTGCGGTGGAGCCCGCTGGCAAGCGGACCCTGCTGGCTCTGGACGTCTCGGGATCAATGGGCTCGTCGGCTGCCGGTCTGCCGATCTCTTGCCGCGAGGCAACGGGCGCGCTGGCTATGGTCATTGCGGCTACCGAGCCTCATACCGAGGTCGTGGGCTTCACCAGTGGTTCGGGTGCCTACACCTTCCCGGGTGCTCGTCACCAGCGCAACTCGTTCGGCTATGGCAATGGCGGCTTCGGTGGCATCTCCAAGCTCGACATCTCGCCTCGGCGTCGTCTCGACGACAACATCCGGGCGATCTCGAACCTGCCGTTCGGTGGCACCGACTGTGCTCTGCCGATGGTCTGGGCCAAGAACGCCAAGGAGCAGTTCGATTCGTTCATGGTGTTCACGGACGGTGAGACGTGGGCTGGCAACATCCACGTCGACGAGGCGCTGGAGCAGTACCGTCAGTCCTCGGGCATCGACGCACGCCTGGAGATCGTGGCCATGACGGCCAACGGCACGTCCCTCTGCAATCCGGAGGATCCAGGAATGCTTGATGTTTCCGGATTTGACTCGTCGGTGCCTCAGCTGCTCAACGATCACTCAGGTGGTCGTCTGTAAGGTCTGGCGGGTGTGTCATGCGAGTTCATAACGCTCGCCAAGGCTGCCCATGAGAGGCGTGTCATCAGTTCTACTGAAGTTCGCGACACGCCTGCTTCCACCAAGGACGTTAAGCACCCGGTGGCAGATCTGCACACTCGTAGAAGGACCCCTTCAGCTACCATTAGTGGAGGGGTCTTTCTGCAGGTCAGAGGGCATGTGGTAAGATTGTCTGCAACACTCACTCACACCAAGGAGATCCCTTGAACATCAAGCGTCCGTACAAGAGCGACTGGAAGCCGGAGTTCCTCCACCAGGTGGTGGTCAAGCGCGGACTTCATGACTACCTCATCACCGTGGGCACCCTGAT
>Ga0193716_1000362_pt1 | contig 28261 bp, 36 predicted proteins | sample U2c1metaG_FD_145901 | JGI IMG/M metagenome (GOLD analysis project Ga0193716, IMG submission 145901) | Soil microbial communities from a riparian zone of the East river system, Colorado, United States - U2c1 | ecosystem: Environmental > Terrestrial > Soil > Riparian zone | place: USA: East River...
TTCGCCGGCGTGCCGTCCGGATTGCGCACGTCGACCACCCGATAATCCCACGCGGTTGCGATAATTACCAATCGTGCCGAACGCAGCTGAGATACGTTCGTCACGTCGCGCCGCTCGGGCGCGGCGCACCCTTCCAGGTTGGCGCCCAGCGACGGCAGGCACAGATTTATCGGCACCGCCAGGCCCTCGATCCCCCGCTCCTCGAGCAGCGGGCGCACCAGCGGGATATACATTTGCGCGTGGCTGTTTCCGATCAGCACGACGCGGGCATCCTCCGGTTGTCCGCCGGGCAGGTTCATTCTGCATCCGCGCGATCCGTGAACCGGCACATAGTCGAAGATCGAGCATCGATAGTGGCTGTCCACCGCCGCGGCGATCCGGTCGGCGTCCGGTCTCATCCTTTGAGGCAGGCCGTCGAACACGATCGTCACGGCCGCGATCGCCACGGTCGCCCCGATCGTCACGCCGCAGAAGCGGGCGACTGCCGGAAATGGGATGGCCCGCGCGCGATACCTCTGCTCCACGTACAGCCAGGATAAGCTCGCCAGTCCCAGCGTGGCGGCCGCCAGCACGATCATTTCGATCACATTCGGATCGCGGATCAGCCAATAGCGCGCGAACGCGATCAACGGCCAATGCCAGAGGTAAATCGAAAACGAGCTTAATCCGACGAAGCGCACCGGTCGTAACGTGAACAGGCGGCCGATCGCGTGACGTGGATCAAGGAAGCGGATCAGCGCCATCGCCCCCGCGACGGCTGGGACCGCCGGGTGCAGCCACCCGTCTGCCAGTGTAAGATTGGACACAAGCGCGAACAGAACCAACATTAGTCCTATGGCGCTCCCCGTCAGGCTTCCCTTCGGTCGATCGGCGAGCAGCGACAATATCGCACCCGCGCCCAGTTCCCACGCCCGGGTCGGCAGCAGGAAGAACGCGTATTCGCTCGCCCCTAGTCGAAAGCTGATCAGGAAGGCGGCCATCGATGCCGCGACCAGGCCCGCCAGTACAATCATTCGTGCTCGCGCCCGCAGCCGATTCAGCGCCACGAGCACCCACGGAAAGACCAGGTAGAATTGCTCTTCGATGCCGAGAGACCACATGTGGTTCAGCGGCTTCAGGTCGGATGAGCGGGCGAAATAGCCCGCGCCCACAAGCGAATAATGGTTGGCGTTGAACAGGATCGTCGCGATCGTCGCCTTTCCCAGGTCGACGAGATCGTAGGGGAGCAGAATCAACAGCCCACCCACCAGCGTCGCCAGTAGCATGACCGCCATTGCCGGGATGATCCGCCGAACGCGGCGCATGTAGAAATTCGCGATGCTGAACCGGCCGCTTTCCACGTCCGGCTGGATAAGCCTGGTTATGATATAACCGGAAATGACGAAGAAGATGTCGACGCCTAGATAGCCGCCCGGCAGTACGGTCGATCGCAAATGGAAGATAAGGATCGACAGCACGGCCAGCGCGCGCAGGCCGTCGATCTCCGCGCGATAGGCGTGTTTGTCCCCGGCCACTTTGCTACATTTGCATGATTATCTACGTGCGCAAAGCGCTCGCGTGGCAGTCGTACGCCGCTGACGGTGCAGCATGGCCGACATGTCTAAAAACAAAACGGAGCCGGCATTGGCTGCCGGCTCCGTCTGCATTCGGGTTAGGATCGATCGGGTCAGGCGAACGTAACGCTCGCCCGGCGGCGGCGAAGGGCTGCACCCATCGCGCCGAAACCCATCAGCATCATCGCCCACGAAGCCGGCTCCGGCGCCGGCGAGTTGACATCGTCATTGGTCTGGCTGGTGACCATGTTGTCGATCTGGAACAGGTTGAGGAACGTCCTCAGGCCCTGGACGCTGAACGAGGAAAGGCCCGTGATGTTCAGCGTGTCGGTCTGCCAGCCGGCGGCGCCATCGATCACGAACGTCTGCGTCGAGCTGCCGCCCAGCGCATAGTTGAAGGTGAACTGCACCGTACCGCCGTAATCGCCGTACACGGAGAATCCGCCGTTATAGATGTCGGTCAGGTCGATCGAATTGAGCGTGAAGGCACCGCCTCCCACTTTCGCAACCGTGATGATCGAATCCTGATCCTGCGTCCCGAGAGCCGCGCCCGTCGGGTCGGGAGAAGTCCATGCGTTGTCGGCGGCCGACCACACCAGGAACCGATGGCCCGGCGTCGCATCGAACGTGAAACCATTATCCGTCAGCGGCGAACCCGCGAGATAGGTGTACCCGACACCCAGGTCGTTAAAGTCGACCGTCTGCGAAAGGGCCGGCGCGGCAGACGCGCAGGCAACGGCTATGCAAGCCAAGCTAAGACCGCGATACATCATGGAATCTGATCCCCATACACTAAGGTAAGCGCGCGCCCCCGAATCACGGCGCTTTTCCCCTCAGCGAGTCTCTAGCATAATGCATGTGGGGTAGGGTAGATATTTTGAAGCAGCGCTTAACTATAACCCTAGTTTACAATTGGGGTCGTTACTGCGTCGCGCCGCCGGCCTAAAAGGCGGTCGATCCGTTATGGTGGTATTTGCTGCGGCGCAGCATGAGATTCCGACGCGCGCGCTCCCAAAAATCGATGGGTGAGGGTCGCGATCGGCCCATTGGCGAACGGGCGTGGAGCATCGCCCCACGCCCTCTTGTTTCGCCTGGGTCAGGTCCGCCACCACGCCCGACGCGGCCTCGTTCAGGCACTTCAATGCCCACTCGACACTCAGCATCTTGCGCGTCGATAGGCCCGTTTTGGCGAGATCCTGCACGGCCAGCGGGTCGAGCGTCCCGACTTCCCAATACTCTGATCTACTATCAGCGCGTCGTGGATCTTTACCTTATTGAGCGACGCCGCGAACCCCGCGAAGGATCAAAAAGCCGATTGGATCAGGCCGCTTCGGCCATCCGCTCTACCACTAGCTCGTCTTCATGGGCCCTGACCCGGGCCAGATCGTACAAGCCTGCATCCGCATCAGAGTGTCCGCCCTGATGCCGAATGCCTTTTCGAACCGGACCGCCATATTGGCGGAAAGGTCTGCCCTCCCGTTCAGCAGCGCACTCAGCGCCTGCCTTGTCACCCCAAGGCCGGCAGACAGACGCGTAAGTCCGCCCTTGATCTTGGCCGGCGCCACGATCTCCTCGGCAAGCCACTTGCCGGGGTGAACATAGACGCTGGAATGAAGCCGGATAGCCATCAGTGATAGTGTCCAAGCAACCGCCACTCGCCCTGGCGAACTGCCGGGTGCAGAAAGATTATGCGAAGGCGCGGATAGGTGCCGGATGCGGAACCGGGCGGCCCATGGATTTGGCCGCCTCAATCCAATCGGAAATAGCTTCTTCTGCATGGGCGATGGCTTCAGGCCGCGTTTCGCCGTCGGACATGCATCCGGGCAAATCCGGAACATATGCGGCAAAGCCCCCCCCGTCCTCGTCGGACAGGCGCTCCACCACGATGCGATAATCCTGAACGCTCACTCTTCGCCTCCTTGGCGGGCCGCTAGGACCGCCTCAACGAACGCTACCAGCCGTTTAATATATATTGGCTTAATAGGTCGTTTGAAAGGGATGGTGAGGATCTCAGCCTGCGTCTCATCCGCTACGGTATAATGTGACCCTCTCTTGGGGGCTTCGCAAGAAATTTCGAAGCCGCCACAGAGTGTAGAAACGTCTCCAATGCTCCAATCACCCTGAGGGTTGCGCCGCATCTTCTCCAAAAGCTTCTCAGCGCGAGCCACGTCGATCCTTTCCAACATACCGATCCGAGCATAACCGCCAAAGCCGTTTCGACAAAGATGACCTTTCCGTTGGTTACCCCGAAAAAGGGGAGGAGCAGGGCGCCGATTCTCCGCTCCTCCCGCTCCACTCAGCTCAGGTCCGCCACCACGCCGGACGCAGCCTCGTTCAGGCACTTCAGCGCCCATTCGACGCTCAGCATCTTGCGCGTTGAAAGCCCGGTTTTGGCGAGATCCTGCACCGCCAGCGGATCGAGCGTCCCGACTTCCCAATATTCCGGATCAACGATCAAAGCGTCGCGCGCCGAGCAGAATCGCGATGGCACGAACTGCACCTCGCCGAAGTCGGAAACATAGATGTCCGCGCCCGCGATGATCGTCGCCTTCTTGTTGCCCGTCTCGCGCCGCGCCTGGGCCAGGCCGGTGAAGCCCGCCGCCGTCTGCTTCTGCCCGCCCGCGGTGATCACCATGCGCGGATTGCCGCCCTTGGCCCAGATCGATTGCAGCATCGTCTTGAGCAGCGTCTCGCTATAGGCGCGCTGCGTGCCGTTGGTCGCGGCCGCCACCACGCCGGTGCCCGAATTGAAGCCGCCATTGGCGCCGGTCGCGCCGCGGCTGGTGTTGCTGGTCAGCCACGCGAGCGCGCCCGCCGTCTGCCCGGCCGTGCCCGCCGCCGGCGCGATCGAGGCGAAGTTGCCGCACGCGCGCGCCTCCATGTCGGTGCGCAGTTCGCGTCCCGCCTTCATGATCTCGCGCGCCAGCTCGCTCTTGCGCCCGGCCTTGTTGGTCGCCTCCACCGTCGACGATACGCCGACCACCTTGGTGCTGATCTGGGTGTAGGTCGAAACCCGCGCGGTGTTGGCGCGCACGTCGTTGGCCAGGTCGTCGCCCTGGATCTGGGCGTTGTTGGGGTTGGCGGCGGCCAGCCCATCGGTCTGCCATTCGGTCTTGGTCGCGGTGCATTTGCCCGTGCCGATCGCATTGAGGAACGGCGTATCGTCGGGAAACAGCTCGGCGATCTTGTTGCTCAAATCCTCGCGCACGCCGACGCGGCTGATATTCTGGATGGTGTTCGTGGGTACCGTCATATCTGGATGTCCTTGAAATTTGGGTTGGGTGTCAAAGCGTGATGCCCATGCCGTCGAGCAAAGCCGCATAGGCCTCGCCCGATCGCTCGGCCTTGGCTCGCGCCCAGGCGGCGTCGCGGCCGCGCGCGGATTGCTCGGCGCGGCCAGGCGCGGTGCCCGGCTTGGCCATGCGCGGCGCACTGCGTGCGGCGCGGACCGCATTGCTTCGGTTCGATTGCAGCGCGTCGTACCGGTCGGCCTTGGCCTTCCATTCCGCTGCGGCCTTCAGCGCCAATATGTCGGTCGCATTGGCCTGGCCCATCAGCGCCATCGAATAGCCAAGGCTTGCTCCGACCTCCTCGAGATCGGTGAGCAAGGCGCGGCGTCGCGACGCGTCGGTCCAATCGTCGCCCAGTTCGTGGCTCAGCGCCGCGTGGTCCTGGGCCAGTTCGTGCTGCTGGGTCAGTGTGTCGCGCTGCTGCGCCTCGGCCTGCGCATGGGCCGCGGCCTGCGCCATCGCGTGCCGCTGCGCGACCTGTCCCTCATATTGGGCCTGCAGGTGATAGAAAGCCTGCGGGTCGTGCGCCAGCAAGGCAGGGTCGGGCCGCTGCGGCGCCATCTGCGCCGCGACCTGCTCCAGATGCTGCGCGTACAGACGCTGCTGATCCGCGAACAGCGCATTGGCTTCGGTTACGGCATTGCGCCGCGCCTCCGCCGCCGCGCTGGTCGCGCTCTGCACCGCGCGTTCGCGCTGGGCTTCCCGCGCCGCGACCTTCTCCTGAAGCTCGGGCGGAAGCTGCTCGAACAGCGCTTTGGCGTCGCTGTCCCACGAAACCGGGGGCACGATGGCCGGATCTTCCGGTTCGCGCGTCGGTTCGGGGTCGGCCGCGTCGGACGGATCCGGCGCTGTTTCGTCCGCGGGGGTCGCGGAGAATTCCTTGTCTTCTTCCAGCTGGTCGAGGAATTCCGCGAATTCCTCCACGCGCTCGTCGGCCGATGCCGGCGCCTCGATGTCGGTCACGTTAAGGTCGGCCATCGCATCACCTGTTTTTGTTGAGAAAAGGGGCTAGGTTGCGCCCTCACCGGAAGAGGAGGGCGGTCATGGGCAATCCACGCAGGCAAGCGGTGCTCACCGCCGTCGCGATGATCCTGATCGCGATCTTCGTGCTGTTCCTGCTGCCGCCGGCGGCGAACGATTCCGAGAAAGCCTTCCGCCTGATCGTGGCGATCGCGGCGGTCTTCGCCGGCATCCTCAAATGGCGCCGCGCGATGCGCTCGCGGGACGATCAGCCGTGAAGTAGCGATGCAACCCTGAACTGCCGCCTGAAGGAATCGTCATGACAACATTCAATGGTCAACAGGGTAGTACCCAGACGTTCGCGGGCACCAGCGGCTTTGATACGCTTACCTACGCCAGCTCGACCCACGGGATGGTCATCGACATTGCGCATGGCAACTCATGGGACGGAACCAACGAGGACAGGTTTTCGGGCATCGAATCCTATGTCGGGTCCGTCTTCAACGACGTGCTGATCGGCGGCGGCCAGGATGATATTCTTGATGGCGGCTCCGGCGGCGTTGACGATATCCGTGGCGGTGGCGGCGACGACATCGTATCCTACCAGAGTTCATCCACCGGCGTTTCTATCGATCTTGTTTCTCAGCAGAGTTGGGACGGCACATCGGTGGACGCGCTCAGCTCGATTGAGGGCGCGTGGGGTTCGAACCTGAATGACACGATCGCCGGCAGCGCGCGCGACGAGATGTTTCAGGGCTTCGACGGCAGCGACTATATCGATGGAGGGGGCGGCGACGACACCATCAGCTATGCATCTTCCACACATGGCATGCGTATCGATCTGACCGCCGGAAACAGCTGGGATGGGGTCGCCATGGATGGCTTCACCTCAATCGAAAATGTCATCGGCACGAGTCACAACGATGTCATTGTCGGCAGCGCCGCGGACAACGTCTTTGACGTGAGCGCTGGCGGATCAGACAATATAGACGGAGCTGGCGGGAACGACACCTTGTCCTATGCCGGTTCCGCCCTCGCGGTGATTGTTTCGCTCGTCGACGGCACCACGTGGGATGGCGCGGAGATGGACGGCTTTACGTCGATCGAGAATGTTGTCGGCTCTTCCCTTAGCGACATCATTATCGGCGATAACGGTGACAACGTCCTGGATGGTGGGACCGGCGGTGCGGACAATCTAATTGGCGGTGGGGGTAACGATACCGTTAGCTACATCAATGACAGCAATGTCCGCATAGATCTGCTCAACCAAAACAGTTGGGATTTCAGTAATGTGGACGCCTTCTCATCTATCGAAAATGCCATAGGGTCACGTCAATCGGATGTGATCCGAGGATCTGGGCAGGGCGATGTCATCAACGGATGGGCGGGCAACGACGTGCTCGTTGGGGTTCCGGGGCAAGACACGTTTGAATTCAAGACCAGCGATGGCACGGGGATTGGCCAAGACACTATATATAATTTCGACCCGTCTGATGATAAACTGGCAATTGATAGTACGTCTCTTATCGGCAGCTTTTCTGATGTTTCCGCCCACGCGGTTCAGGTCGGCAGCGATCTGGTACTATATCTGTTTGGAACCTCGGATCGAGTTCAGCTCGTGGGTATAAATCTAGCCTCATTGTCATCGGCTAATTTTGAGTTTGTTTGAGTTTTGCCCTCACCGCCGTGGGGATCGGCCTTAGGCTGCGCCGCCGCGCCTTCCGCGCCGAATAATGCCGAATAATAAGGTCAGCGCTGTTCCGCTCGCGTCGCCGGCGTGCGCGGCTGACCGGTGAGCGCTTCCGCCGCGATCCTTTGCAGCGCGACCGTCGTCGTCCCGCTGAATCCCAGTTCGTCCGCCGCCCGCTCGCGCGGCCCCAAGGTGCGCGGGTCCACCCCCGTCACCCGCCCGAAGATCGTCAGCGCCGCCAGATAATAGCCGTACGCGCTCGCGTGATAATGGTCCCACGTCCACAGATCGATCTTGCCGAACGCCGTCCCGTCATAGGGATTGGGGTCGGCCAGGCCCTGATCGATCGCGCGCACCCACGCTTCGCCCACCGGTGCGGTCCCGCCGATGTCGCGGCTCGCCAGGATCGCGGCCGCATTGGCGCGCTCGATGTCGTCCGCCATCGCCGATACCGGCTTGCCGTGCCAGTGCGCGCCCGCCGGATAGATCTGGTCCGCGCGCGGCCAGGTCGTTTCCAGCAGCACGCGCGCCGCCGGATTGGCCGCCTTGAACATCGCCGCCAGCCGCCCCGCGTCGCGCACATGCGCCGATGAATCTCCGGGATTTGCCCGGTCGAGCGTGCTGTAATCCTGCAGCAGCACCACATCCCACGCGCCCGCCAGTTCGGCTCTCTTGTTGGCCAGGTGGAAGCTCAATTCCTGCCCGCCGACCGTCTCCAGGCTCACGTCCCAGTCGAGGCCCGCCTGCATCGCGAACATCTTGAACAAGGCCGGTACGCCGCCCTGGCCGCCATGGTTGAGATCATGCACCAGCTCGGGGTGCAAGAACCGCACCGCCGATCCCGCGCCGAAGGTGAAACTGTTGCCGACGAACAGCATCCTCTCGGCCGATGCCGGCGTGGCCGCCGCCAGCAGCGCGCAGCCCGCTATCCCAAATAACTTTCGGAGCAATCGCGCGGTCATCGCGCGTCCTTTAGCCTGATGTCGTGCCTCCGCAACATTCACAGAAACCGCCGCCGCGCCTCCGGCAGCCGCGCGATCCGTTCGGCATGGTCCTGCGCCGCCTGCTCCAGTCGTCCGGCGGCGATGATGTGGCGGATATGCTCGTCCACCTGTGCCACGATCTTCCCCGCCATGCCGAGTTTGAGCAACGCGCTTGTATCGTTCGGCATCAATTCGCTCGCCCGATCGAAATAGGCGCGGCGCAGCGTGTCGAGCACCTCGCGCAGCCCGCCATCCTCCTCGTAAAATTCCCGCCAGCGATGGGCGCGATGGACCGCATCCTCGCTCACTGGTCGAGCGCTCCGCCCGGCCGCATCGCCCCGATCGCGTCGTCGGGGGCCGGCCGCCGCCCGCGCGGCCGTCGCCGTCCGCTTTGCTCGGCATGGAAGCGCCGTTCCGCCAGATCATATTCCAGCACCATCCGCTCGCGTTCCAGCGCGGCTTCGGCCGCCGCCTTATCCCGCTCGAGCTGCAGCTTCGCCGCCTTATGCTGCTGCCCCAGCGCCAGTTCGGCCTGCGCCTTCTGTCGATCCAGCATCAGCCGCTGCGCCGCCGCCTGCACGTCCGCCTGCGCCTTCGCCAGATCGGGATGCGGTGCCCCTTGCCCCGCCGCCTGCCCCTCGGGGCTGGCCGGATCGAGGAAATAATCGGTCGGAATCCCCAGGCCCGCGTCGCGCACCATCGCCGCCAGGTTCTTGAACAGGTTGCGCTTGCTGGCGAGCCCGACCGGCAGCGCCTCCTTCTGCATGTCGAGCATCTGCGCGCGGTACGCGAGCCGCTGATCCTTGCGCCCCGATCCGAGCCCAACCCGCACGTTCGCCGCCAGCCCCGTCGGCCAGCTGCGCGGATCGACTGTCCGCGCCTGCCCGTCGATCTTGACCGCAAGTCGATCGCCCACCGCCGCCATCAGCCGCAACTTCTTCGCAAAAAGCCGGGCCAGCGCTTCGGCGAAATTGCGCGCGACATATTCCTCCATCTGCTGGCCCTGTGCCTGCAGCAACGCCGTCCCGGTCGCGGTCTTGTTGAGCGCGTCCGCATCCAGCCCCTGGTTCAGCCGCGTGATCCCCGTCCGGCTCTCGCGCTCGCCGGTGATATATTGCAGCATCGTCATGCCTTTCGACATGTCGAACGCCTCGTACAAGGGCTCGGGCTTGCTCGCCCCCTTGCCGCGCACGATCCCGCCCGGCCGCACCGTCAGCAGATCGTCGATCGTATCCTCGGTCATGCAATCCTGCGGCACGTACATGCGCGGATTGTTCGTCAGATACAGTCCGTTCAGCTGTTGCCGCAGGATCACCGATTTCACCCGCTGCAGATCCATCACCTTGTCGGCCAGGCTGTGCCCGACCAGCCGGTGCGCGCGCGGGAACGGGCACCACACCACGAACGGCGCCTCGTCCACTTCCTCGACGTCGAGCACGACATCGTCGACGCGAAACACTTTCACCAATTCGGCCACGCCGTCCCCGTCGAGGTCGACGCGCTTATATTCCTCGCGCAGCCAAACCCGCCGGTTGCCCGAGTTCGTCACCTGCGTCTCGTCCAGCCAGCGCGCGGTCGATCGGCTGTCGAGCGATATCGTCATCGCATCCGCCGGCAGACCTTCCACCAGATCGCGATCGAACCCCATCTCGATCAGATCGGAAATGCTCTTCGCCGATCGATGGCACAGATAATCCGCATCGTCCTCGTGCCGCGTCCGGCTCGCGAACAGGAATTCCTCGCTCGGCACCGGATAATCGACGAACCGCGTCTCGCTCGTCCGCTCCGCGATCTCGACATGGAAGCTGCCGTCGCCCTGGTCGGTCGCCGCGCTGATCTCCGCGCCGCTCGCATGGAGCAACGCCAGCTCCTCCTCGCCGAAAATCCCGCGATGCTTGCGCACGATCTCGCGGCGCTCGGCGCAGGTCTTGGCGATCCCGATCTTCTCGATCAGCCCCGACTGGATCCAGTCGTGGATCACGCGATAGCCATCCTGCTGCTTCAGGAAGCAGTATGTCACCGCCGCCGTCGCCTCCTCGGCCGCCGCCTCGCTGTCGGCTTCCGCGCTCTCGAACTCCACCACCCGGTCGCCGGCGACGATCGTGCGCGACACGCTGATCGTCATATAATCGACCACCTCGGCCACCTCGGGCGTCACCACCTGGCTCAGCCCTTCCTCCTCGTCGCCGAACGGCCGCGCCTCATAATAATCGATCGCCACCGCCTGCTCGTCGGCCAGCGTGCTGTCCCGGAAGGAAAGCGCCATCCGCTCATCCTCCGCCAGCATCGCCGCCAGTTCGGCATGCGAAAGCGGCGCGTCCAAAGTCGCCATCGGGTTCTCCTGATATGAATCGTCGTCAGCCCGGCGCGGGCGCGGTTAACGAAGGCTCTGCGCGTGCTGGCGTGGTGGGCGGCAAATAAAGTTAATTATCTCCGTCACTTTCACGGAATCGTCACGCGACCATCATGGAGCGCCCCTAGCGCCGCCCATGGCGCGCCATTCTGGTGTGCTGCATTTTTTGGGATCTTGAGCGATGAAAATCAAAGCGATGACGCATGCCCTGGCCGCCTGTGCCCTGGCGTCGATGGTGCCGATCGCAAGCGCGCATGCCGGCGTGACCTACACCTACACCGGCGCTGATTTCACCAACATCACGCACGATGCCAGCGCGCAATCGCACTTCACGACGTCGGATAAGATCACCGGCTCGATCACGTTCAACACGCCGCTCGGTGATAACCTCAACTTCTCCAACCAGGCTGGCAACCTCGCAAACTTCAATTTCAACGCCGGCGATTTCGGGCTCTCGACCGATTTCGTCGCGTCATACTTGCCAACCTGCGGCTGCTCGTTTTTCCTCAACAGCCTGTTCATCGACACCGACGCGTCAGGCAACGTCAAGGGTTGGCTGATCAGCCTCGGTCTTGGCGGCTATGGCAGCATCTTCCTCGAAGGCGGGACTGAGGGCAGTCGTAGTCAGGCTATCGCCTATCCGACCGAAACCGGCCTGGTGAACGCGTCGGGCACCTTTGCCCCGGCCGCCGTTCCGGAGCCCGCGTCTTGGGCGCTCATGCTCGGCGGCTTCGGCATGGTCGGCGGCGCGATGCGCGCGCGCCGCAAGAAAGTTGCGGTCAGCTTCGCCTGATCTATCCCTCAAGTAGAAAGAAGGGCGCTCCCGGCAACGGCGAGCGCCCTTTCCTTTTTGAACGCTTTCGGCCCAATTGCGGCCATTCCCAAATCGCCATAAAAAGCCGCCATGGGCGTCCAGGGAAGCTGTCATTGCGGTAACGTGCGGATAGAGCTGCCAGGCAAGCCCGCCTGGGTTGCGGACTGTAACTGCTCGCTGTGTCGCAAGCTCGCATGGCGTGTCGCCTATTTCCCGCCGGATCAGGTCCGCATTTCGGGCGAGACGACCGCCTATGTGTGGGGCGATCGCATGATCGGCATCCACCATTGTCCGGTCTGCGGCTGCGGCACCCACTGGCAGTCTCTCGGCGAAGATTTTGGCAAGATAGGCATCAATGCGCGCCTGCTCGACGATTTCGATGAAAGCGCCATCGAGGTGCGGAAATTCGACAACGCGGATTAGGTCCCTCGGCAACCTCCGCTTTCCACCAAGTCTGCTAGTGGATGCCAGATTGGTCGGTCAGACAGGCTGTCGGTTAAGCGGCTTTGTCTTCCCAGATTCTCGCCGGCGCAAGTAGGGCGACCAAATCGCGGTGAACCTTTACAAAGCGCGCGTCACCTTCAGAAAATCCCGCGGCAATCATCTGTTTGCAGAGTGCTATGTGTGCGTGCGCTGGATGCTTGTTGCCATCCTGATCGCAGTCACATTCGTCCACCACGCAGAAGGCGCGAATGCCTCCTTCAATCTGGATTTCCCGTATTTGCTCGGCGGTCTTAGCCGAGATAGCGAAAAGTCGTTGCTCGGGTCGGCCCGCAGCCAGAATCGTAATAAGGTCAGCCACCTCAATTCCCGGTGGATTAAGCCGCCAGACAGAACATTGGCCTGCGAATAGGCTGGCCCTTGAGATCAATCCGTTTTTGATGCTCAGGGTTTTTGCATTGCCATGCGATGGCGAAAACGCTCCGCGCGCAATGTGCTCATCGTCGGCAATCACGCCCAAGGAGACACTGTCTTGCTGGACAAGCTCTCTAGGGCAGCCCTCGCAGCAGGTCACGATTGCGCGAGATTATTCGCAAAATGAGCAATCCGCTCAGCTATCTGTGGTCGGTCAACGATTACCTGTTCCCACAGGGCGACGTCGGCGCTCGGTGAAATTGTCCCGATCACCTTCCCGTTTCCGAGAAAAGTAAGCGCATGAGAGTGGCCTGCGTGGTCCCAAATCAGCGCCACGGTGCCGTCGTCGTCGACCTCAATCTGTGGGCTCGGCAACTCGACTGACGCGGCGCCGAGGGTTAGCGCAACGTCGGAGCGAACAGCAACGCTCGGGGCGAGCGACCCACTGCCGTTCCAGCCGTCTTGCAATTCGCCGAGCGCGGCGTCGATGTGGCTCACCGAAGCAGATACGCGCTGCAGCGCGCTTTGTGACTCGTCAGCATAGTTAGCGTGCAGCCACCATTGCTCAGATCCCCGGCGAACCGACGACCAGTTTTCCAACTCCAGCCAGCCCCATTCATCCAAAGCATCCTCGACTGGATAGCTCGTGAAGGTTGAGGAGGGGTTAGCAAAGTTGACCGGCTCGAATCCTGCCGCGGCGCTAACCGAGTTTTCGATCCTGACGCTCGGGAACGTACGACGGAATTGTGCCGCGCGGTTGGTACGATTGGCGGCCGATTGGGCGCGCTCAATCAAATCGGCAAGCCGGTCGGCCTGTTCGCTCGCGGTCTGCGAGGAAGAAGCGACGCATACCACGCGGGCAGGCGTTGATGCGCTGGCAAGATCAAGCGGCGGTAAGACGGGCATATCCGGAGGATATAATCTCGGCTACTTCGGCCGCAAGGAGATCAAATGCCAAGTTGGCATCATTGAGATCGAACGTTGGCGCTGTATTGACGTCTGCCATCAGCGCCAGCCCATGCTCGACGGCTGTTACGACCGGCGTCGCGACCCCGTCCGGGCCGATTTGCACGGCCAGTAATTGCATCTGTGTCGTCGCCCAGCGGCAAAGCCTGTTTATTTGGCCTTGGTCGACGGTGCGCGAAACATTTAACTGCAGGGTGAGGTCGATCGCCGTGTCTGGAAATTGAGCCTGATTCAAAACCTGGCGAAACAAATCTGCCGCACCTGAAGCGCTTGCCGCCATCTTGATCATGTTCGCGACGATAGCGACGCGCACGGGTTTAGTGGTGGAAGCCAGCTTTTTCGCCAATTCGACCCCGTAGCTCAACGGGGAGTTCAGATCTGCTATTAAAGCGGGCCCGCCTGCGTGTGGCGACCGGTCGGGCGCGGATAAAACTAGATCCCAACGCGCCGGTGATGCTGTCAACGCTACTTGGAAACCACCCGCTTGGCCGCTCGCGGTCGCGCTCGGTGGTTGCCCAGGAGGGCCTGGCGCGTATGCGATGGGAGGAGTGCCGAAGAGGCTCTGCCAGGGGGAGAAGGCTTCAGGCGCGGCTGATGCCGTGGGCGTAAAGACCACGAATTGCAGCGATTGTACGGACCAACCGATAGGTGCAGCGCTCCCCATAACGGGCGTTTAACCCGACTTCCGCGTGAGTCCAGCATGTGTTGTATCAAATTTTCAGCCAGTTTGGCTTGAGGGCCCCTGCCAAATGGCAACGAGATCGGCAAAGAACGACGATGGACAGAGCGGGCAAAGTCTGCTGCCTATACGATCCCCCGGTTCGAATAGCTGATCCGCCGCTTCGCCATCGGCTCCTCATACGCCACGCACATCAGCCCGAAGGCGTCGGCCGCATGGCTCGACCAGTCATGCGCCGGCCCCAGCCCGATCCCGCGCACATCGTCCTTCTTCTCGTGATACCAGCCGATCGCATCGCGCCCGCCGCTCGTGCTGTCCGCGTCGAACCACAGGCTCGGGAACAGCCTTCGCCCGGCCTCGATCCGCGCCGCTGCCGCGCCCTTGCCCTGGTTGGGCACCACCGTCACCGCATAGCCCGCCGCCCGCAGCGCGCTCGCGTAGGAAACGTCGAACACCTTGTCGTTGCTTGCGCCGTCATGCGGCAGCCAGAATTGCGCGCGCTCCGGCCCATAGCCCTTGGCGCGCAGCCAGTTGAGGTGTGCCGCCAGCGGCTGCCCCACCGCCTCGTAATAATCCCGCACCCGTATCTCGCGGCCCACGAACTGCGCCGGCCAGCACGCAAAGGCATCCGCCCGCGCGCCCGTGCCGCCAATGTCGACGAACAGCCGCACCGTCAGCAACGGATCGAACGCCACCCGTCCGATCCGCCCCTCCGCCTTCGCCGCCGCCAGCTCGCGCGCAAAATAGGCGCCCGCCGCCACGCTCACATGTGCCCCTTCCCAGATATGGTCATATTGGTCGGGCTGGATGCGCAGGCAGTCGCGCCGTTCCTGCTCCAGCTCGGGCGTGAACCACGGATTGTGGCGCCAATTCGCCTCCACCACGCACGCGCCGGTCGGCAATTCCGCGCCGCGCAGCATCATATCGACCGGGTCGGTCCGCCGCTTCGGGTTCCAGCTCCACCACATCTGCGCGCCGCTCGCACGCATCGTCGGGCGCAACAGGTTGATCGAATATTGGGTCGCGCCCTGCGCCTCTTCCCACCAGCTGCGCTTGAACCCCTCCAGCGATTTGATGCTCTCGGCGGTCGCGTCCTGCATCCCCTTGAACGCGATCAATCCGTCGCCCGGCGTCCGGATCACGTCGCGATAAATCTTGAAGCCCTGGCTTTCATCCAGCTCGAACGCCGCCAGCTTGGCCTCGATCAACGCCTTGGACGATTGCGCCAGATCCTTCTGCACCTCGCGGATGCACACGCTGCGCAGGCCCTCACCTGCATTCTGGCCGGGATGCGCCATGCTGTCCTCGATCAGCAGCCCGGCGAAGAAATGCGATTTGCCCGATCCGCGCCCGCCCCACGCGCCCTTGTCGCGCGCGGGGGCGAGGAGGGGGTCGAATACCTTAGCGGTCCGGATCTTCAGGGCGGACAATGATGCGCTCGATGACGTCATATTTGGGTGCGGCGGGAGCATTCTTGGCGGCGCCGGACAGGATCGACGTCATCAGCTTCATATATTCGACCGGCTTGTCGGTGCGCAGCTTCGCGATCACTTCGGCGCCGTGGGCATCGAAGTCGTCGCTGATGTGCTCGCCGAGTGCACGCCCGAGGCGCACATGCGGCTCCTCAGGCTGCTTGCGTTTCACCATCTCCGGCCCCCAGATTTTCCGTTGAATCGCATTCGGTAACGACCGCTTCCGGCCTGACGAACAATCGCGACCACCATGAAGTCGCCCGTCGGACCGGCGCGCGTAATCGGCTGGCGATCCCGCCCGGATGCGGGCTGCGCAGGATCGGCCCGCGGTCTTCTTCAGTCGCGCGGGAAAGGCGTTCGATCGCCTCGGCCATCGCACTGGCGGATCGAAGTTCCGCATCTTTGTATATGTCGATGGAAGTGCTGGACGCTTCCGCTTCGTCGAACGCCGCTTGCAGGGCGATCATCACCAGCCTGAAATAGTCGGCCGGTCTTTCCCGTCGCAACCGCGCGACCACGTCGTGCCCGTGCAGGCCAAAGTCGTATATCAGGGTTCTGATCAGTACCTGCGTCAGCCGCAGGCGCGCCACTTCCACCGCACGCGTTGCGCTATAGTTCGCCATCATCTTCTCCGATCGGCGATCGGCTGGCCGGATGACCGCGCTACCTCACCTGTTCCAGGATGTTACAATCCCGTAACCATGCTATTGTCGCCGCCGCGTTGGATTCGGTGCTTTGGGGGCGATATCCATGAAGATCACTTATGCGGCATTGCTCGGCCTCGCCGCGGCCACCATCGTTGCCGGGCCCGCCTCGGCGGCGGTGCTCTACGATAGCGGCCCGGCGCAGGGCAGCGGCGGCGCCTATTCGTTCAGCGGCGGAAACGTCGTCGCGGATAGTTTCACGCTCACGGCCGATTCCACCATCACCAGCATCAGCTTCTCGGTCCTGAACCAGACCGGCGCCGCCATGGGCAGTGTCGACTGGGGCATTTCGACCGGTGTGGATTGGTCGCACGGCACCGTCTCGGCGGTCAGCGCCACCGATATCGGCCACACGTCCTGGGGCTGGCTGATGCAGACCTACACCTTCTCGGTGGCGGATCTTGGGCTCACCGCCGGCACCTATTACCTCAACCTGGCGGCCCCCTCCGGCGGCTTCTACTGGGATCTCGGGACCGGCGGTTCCACCGTCTTCGTCACCGGGCCGCAAGGCACCGGCGGGGTTCCTTACACCAATTCCTTCCAGATCTACGGCGATGCCGCCGCGGCGGCGCCGGCTCCCACGCCGGAGCCGGCAAGCTGGGCGATGATGGTCGGCGGCTTCGGCCTCGCCGGCGGCGTCCTGCGTCGCACCCGCCGGCAGGCGGTCGTGCGTCTCGCCTGACGCGCCGGCACTGTCCCGGAACGGAAGGCACTGCTGCATCCTTGCGGAGACGGCGGCACGCGAAACCCCGTTCTAAACGCGCGGTTTGATCGACCAAACCAGCTCTTGCTGCTGTCCCGGAGTCCGCCGCCCGCTAAACGGGGTGCACCCCGCCACGAAACACCGCCCGGATCGCCGCCGCGATCCGCTCGCCCTCGGCGACGCGCCGTTCGACCTCGCCGGCCGATCGGGCCGGCTCGTCGCAACGGAATCGCAGGCTGTGCAGGTCGCGGCTCAGCCGTTCCAGCCGGTCGGCTGCAAAGGGCGATTGGGGCATAGCCGCCTCCCGAAACGCAAAAAGCCCGCCGGGTGGGCGGGCTTTCAGGCGCAGTCCTAATGCTCAAATATCGCGGTACATAACAAGAACACTTTTGTCAAGCTCTTTATCGTGTGGCTCAGCGCAAAAGAGAACGCCGCCGCATCCCCGGGGAATACGGCGGCGCTCGAAAACACCGTCCTGAATCGGACGCTTTAGCCGAACGAAACTGCGCTCTTGCGGCGGTTGCGTAGCGCGCCGCCGACCATGCCGAAGCCGCCCAGCATCATCGCCCACGATGCGGGCTCGGGCGCGGGACTGCCGCCGCCGGCGGCCGCGATGTTGAGCACATAATGGCCGCTGCCCTGATATTCCGTCAGCTCGAACGTCCCGAGGTTGAACATCGGATTGCTCTCGTCGCCGGTATAAAGCTGCGGGCCTTCCGTCGAGAGCAGGAGGGCATTGCCGTAAAAATCGTCGAGTTCCAGGCCGCCGCCAAAGTCTGCGCTGAAGAACGTAACATCGGCGTAGCCAATAACCGCGTCGGGAAACCCGAACTGGTCCCACAGCACAAAGGCCGCGCCGCTCCCATAATCATCGGGGGTCGGGTTGGAATCGATCGTGAAGACCGCGTTGTAATCGCCGCTGATTGTGAATGTGTACGGATCGGCATAAGCGGGCGCGCCCAGCGCCAGGCTCGCAGCCGCCACCATCAGGCCAAAATGTTTCATCGCAATGCCCCCAAAACACCACCGAAGCGATTCGTTCGGTAACTAACGGTTACCAAGTAAATGAAAGGATAGCCATTGATTAACCAAAGCGGCATCGTCCCCTTTTAACTGGGATCCGAAGCGAGCGCCCTAGATATCCATTCGAATTACATCATTGCCGGCCATTGCGGTGGCGACGTCTTCGCCGCCGCCGCGTCGTGCCCGACATGACGGTCCGCCCGGTCTTCGGCGCCCGCTGTCGCTTCGGCCGCTTCCCGCTGGCAAGTTTAAGGATGCCGCGCCCGGCCAAATGGCCTAGGGGCGTGCGATGATCGTCATCATTTTAGGTGTGCTGTTGGCCCTCGCGGGGCTGCTCTTTGTCGGCACCAGCGGCACCACCATGCGGCAGCGCCGCAACTTTCGCCTGCCTATCGGCCTCGTCCTGATGGCGGCCGGCATTCTGATCGCCATCCTCGGCGGCCCGATCGGGCTGATGATGGGCTGGTCGCACCCCTGACAGCAAAAAGCCCGCCGGGTGGCGGGCTCAGGCGCAGTCCTACTGCTCAAATATTGCAGTACATAACGGGAACGCTTTTGTCAAGCGCTAATTCGCGTCGGGGCCGCCGGCACGCGCCTTATGAAGGAAACGGCGGATAGGTCATCGGCGCCACCGCCGCACCCGGCGATCCCTGCGTCGCGAGCGCGTAAATCGCATTGCCCACCGGCGAATGGATGATCGCCGAAACCAGTATCTGGCTGCCGACGATCGCGCCGATTCCCCACAGCCACGCCGGATGCACCTTGCCCCGCCGCTTCAGGTCGCGGATCGCCCCCGCCAGCGGGAACACCAGGGTGGCCGCCACCGCCGCCTGGCCCGCATATGGGATCAGGAACGGCAAAGGCAGCAGCCGGCCGAAACCGGGCCCGGTCAATATCGCCATGCTGCAGAACATCAGTCTGCGGTGCCATTGCGTCTGCCGCCGCAGCATGATCGCCGCGCCCGCCAGGCCGCCGAACGTCAGCACCGTCATCGGGTCCATCACCAGGAAATAAAGCGGCTGGAAGAAGAACGGCACATGGCCCCGCCGCACCAACGCCACCGTGACGAACGTGCCCATGAAGATCATCGCCGGGATCCAGCCTACCGCCAGCCACCCCAGCCGCTGGTGCAGCGCCATGCCCGCGCGCTCGGCCAGGAAACTCTGCAGCAGGAACAGCCACACCCATCCGAAAAACAGGAAAGCGTGGAGGTGGACATAGATCGGCGCGTGAAAGCTCGATCGCCCCATCGCCAATTGCGTCGAAAAACCCGCCACCTGCACCAGCGCCATGATCAGCGCGCTGATCGGCCAAAAGGATTCGGCGCGTGCCGATTTGCTGTGATTATATGTCGCCGTGGCCACGGATGCCCCCTCCCGAAGTCCCGGCGTGCATAGCATGGTTTGGGCGCAAGGGGAGGGCGTGCTTCCGGTGCCGTTCGATCGTGCGCTGCCCGTCCGATTGAACCGATCGCACTCTCCCGCCCACTCATGGCGGGGGCTGGCAGCAACAGCGCGGGCGGGATTTCCTGAAACATGTCTACCATCACCGGCACATCCGGCAGCGATCTGCTGTCCGGCACGCCCTTCAATGACCTGATCGACGGCGCGGGCGGAATCGACACGATCAATGCCGGCGCGGGCGACGATATCGTCCGTATCGCCATTCCTCCGGCGGAGCGGACGCTGCCGGTCAGCATGATCGACGGCGGCGCGGATCACGATATTCTCGATCTCGTCGATCTGCCGGGCAAGGCGCGCGTCAGCATCTCCGATGACGGGACGGTGCTGGTCGGCACCGTCGACACGGCCGGCGGCATCGCCGTCTTCACGCCGGTTGCGCAGGCCGGCGGGTTCGAGGAAATCCATCTCGGCGCGGACGGATCGACCGTTTCGATCGATCCCGGCCCGGCCAATCCGACCGGCCCGCTCCTCGGCTGGAAGGTCGTCGGCAATATCGGCGCGGACAATATCGCCGACGGCCGCGGCGCGGATACCATCGATGCCGGCGCCGGCAACGATCATGTCACCTATCGTGGCGGCAGCGATATCGTCGCGCTCGGCGCCGGCGACGACAGCTACACCGTCTCCGCGCTCCAATTCTTTCATGGCTTCGCCCTGGTCGATGGCGGCAGTGGCAGCGACACCCTCGCCTGGGATGCGGATTCGATCGCCGACACCGTCCAGATCGATCTCGCCTTCGGAAAGGCGCAGGGCGAGAATGTCACGCTCGCCATAACCGGTTTCGAAAATCTCTCGGTCGGCGCCTTCAACGGCGGACGGCTCCCGACCGTTATGCCCGGCTGGCACGCCGATCTGGCGGGCGATGACGGTGCCAACCATCTGCACGTCTTCCTTCCCGATGCGGGGACGGCGATCCTCAGCGGCCGTGGCGGCAACGATGTCCTCTCCGCCGATGGCTCGGCCGCGACGACCCTCGTCGCTTATGGCGGCGCGGGAAATGACAGCGTCTCCGGCACCGATGGCGCCGATTGGCTCAACGGCGGCGGCCACGCCCCGGTCGATCCGCTCTCCCCCGCGCTGGTCGATGACGGCGCCGATACTCTGCTAGGGTTCGGCGGCAACGACCATATTTTCGGCAATACGCAGGCGGCCGTGCAGGGCGCCGCCGATAGCGGCGACTATATCGATGCCGGTGCCGGTGCCGATTATGCCAACGGCAACGCCGGCAACGACACCATATTGGGCGGGGCGGGCTCCGACCGGCTCTACGGCGGGGCGGGCAACGATCTCATCACCGGCGATAACGATGCCGATATCCTTGGCGGCCAGGCCGCGCCGGGCAACGATCATCTCAACGGCAACAAGGGCAACGACACCTTGCTCGGCGGCTTCGGCAATGACGATCTGCATGGCGGCCAGGGCGATGATTTGCTCCAGGGCGGCGAACAGGACGATCTGCTGAACGGCGACCTCGGCAACGACACCCTCGATGGCGGCGGCGGGGTCGATACGCTGATCGGCGGCGGCGGCGCCGATCTCTTCATCTTCCCCAACCTCAACCTCGGCCACCTGCCCTTCGTGCCGGTCGATGGAACGCGCGTCGACGAGATCGTCGATTTCGAACATGGCCCGGACTCTATCGTCCTCGGCTTCCATGTCTCCGCGCTGGTATTCGCAGGCGGCGCGTCGGGCTTTGTCGAGGCGGCGCATGTGGCGGACCTCCTGTTTCATGCCGCCCCGCACGAGGGCGAGGTCGCGGCGGTTCAGGTGGGGGCCGACACCTATCTTTTCTACGCATCCGATGGCGAAGGCGCGATCGATTCCGCGTTCAAGCTGGACGGGCTGAATGCCGACGCATTCCGCCTCGCCGATTTCTTCTAACGCCCCGGCTCATGGGAAGCGCCGTCGGATTTGCGGGATCCGACGGCGCTTGCGATGCCGGCGTTTTGGACCTTTGTTAGCGCCTGCCATGACTGGCAGCGTAAGCGAGCTCACTGTGGTCACAGATCCAATTCCTTGCGCGCCCAGTCATCTTGCATCTGGTATCCCGCCTGTCCGGTGAAAAATCCGTGCAGGAAACCAAGGTCGCCGGGAAGGGCCTGATCAACGCGATAGTCGAGGCTGAGCTGCCTGTAGGCCTGCTTCTGCCGTGGTGTCAGGTCAGCATGGATGCCGTACTTCGATTCTACGTGCTGGCCCCTTAAAGTACGCTGGTCGGGACGCGTGAAACCGCCTTGGTCAAGATATAGTCTCTCCTTATTCGCCGAGACGGTTTTATCGCCACGCGCCCATGTTCTTGCGCGTGAGCCGCTTTCGCCCAGGATTTCTTTGCTCAGGGGCGGACGATATCCCACAGGCAAAGGGCCTTTGAGCGATGGCAATTGGCTCGGAAGCCTCTCGCTGACTTTGCGGCCTACTGCACCGCCAGCCGCACCCAAAAGGCTGGCGGCGGATGCATTCTCGATCGCCTTCATCATCGAAGGCCGTCGACCGTTGAGAACGTCCTGCGCGAGCGACGTAACGAATCCCCCAGCCGCGCTAGCTTTACCCGGCTGACCGCGGGTTGCCATCACGCCTTCGGCCGCTCCGCCAAGCCCAGCGCCGGCATAGTCGCCCAGCGAACTCAATCTGCCACGCATCGCGTCGGAATAAGCCTGACCGCCGACGCCGCCGGTTGCCCCCACACCGCCAAGCGCGGCCAGTTCTCGGCCGATCATTGGCGTGACCTGCTTGATGCGCGCGCCGGCTTTGCCGATCGTGCCAAGGCCACCTCCGACAGCGAGTTGAGCAACCGATCCGGCGATCTTTCCCGCAGTTCTGGCAACCCCATAATGCTGGGCGTAATATTGGTCGCGGGCATGTTCGTAGGCTATTCGGTCGCGATAGGCTTGGCTCAACGATTTACCGTTGGCAGCGTCAATCAGTGCTCGAGCACCGGCGTAAGCCTGATCGTCCAGTCCGAATGTGAAGTCGTCGAGCGCGCCTTGTCCGGCGGCAACGAGCTGATTCATCAACCAGGAATGATTTCCGAAATTGGCATTCTGCGGTCGGCCGTTGAAGGCCATCCCACCCCGTAGCCGGGTTTGATTCTGTGTAACCATCGCATCCCCTCGAAACGCAAAAAGCCCGCCGGGTGGGCGGGCTTCAGGCGCATTCCTACTGCTCAAATATCGCAGTACAAAACAGGAACGAACTTGTCAAGCGGCTTTTTGACTTTCTGCTCGATCCTCCGCGCCTCGCCTACGCACGCATCGAAACCGATTGGAAACCGTTCCGCCTCCATGAAGTGCTTGAATATGTACAAGGACGGGGCATGAAAACCGAAGTCGCGGATCTGATCGCCAACGCCAGGGCGGTGTCGCTCGGCATGATCAAGGTCGCTGCCACCAAGCCCAACGACCATCCGGTCGAAAGCAATGCGCAGACCTTCCGCGGCGCCGCGCACATGCTCCATGCCTTGTCGCAGGAAGTCACGCGGATCGAGGCGCGCGATGCCGATCTTTGCGCCAAGTTGCAGCGTATCGCCAACCTCAACGTGCGCGGCGCGGCCGAAGCGATCGGCGCGTCCGACTGGAAGGCGGTGGTGGAGGAATTGCAGCTCCTCGCCCAGGAAGCGCTCACCCCCGGCGCGATGCTAAAGCCGCGCAAGCCTGGGCCCGGCCCGGATCGGGCTATTCCGCGCCGTTGAGAACGGCTTCGATCAGCCGAAGGTGAAGGCGGCCTTGCGGCGGCTGCGCATCCCGCCGCCGATCAGGCCGAAGCCGCCCACCATCATCGCCCAGCTCGCCGGCTCCGGCACCACATCGACCCCGGGCCCCCGCGTCGCGACGATGTCGCTGCCGCCGCGGCAGATGCCGCTGCCGCCGTTCGCGTAGATATCGTCGGTCACGTCGACCGTCAGGAGCGATCCCGCGATCGCCGGCACAGGCAGCATGGCGAAAAAGCCAAGCGCGGCCGCTTTCAGAAGATTCATCTTATGTCCCTCAAACCCCATGGCGCGGACTGTCGGGTAATCTTCCTCTCTTCGTAGGACGTCAGGAAAACTGACGGAGAATTACTTAAATAGAAGGTAAAATTGATGGGTCGAGGCCGGGAAATATTTGGACCCGCTCGGCGCCTCGCGCCGCCGCCGTTTCCCCAAAAACCGGTAAATAACGGAGAAACCATATTGATCTCGATCAATGCGCGCGGCTAGTGGGAGGTGGGGCCAAGGAGTCGCAATGCCACGTTACTTCTTCCATGTGGAAGACGGCGCCAGCCACCAGGATGCCGAAGGGCTCGAACTCAACGGCCTCGATGCCGCGCGCGAGCACGCGGTCGCCTATTTCGCGGAGCTGCTGCGCGATTCCGCGCGCGCCTTCTGGAAGAATGGCGACTGGCTGATGCGGGTGACCGACGAAACCGGCCTGATCTTCTTCACGCTCCACTTCGCCGCCGTGGTCGCGGCGGCTGGAGGCGGCGCGCCGAACGCCCGCACCGCCTGATCTCCCTCGGCTCGGGCCGCGCGAGTTAACGGGAAAAAGCGCCGCCGACCGTGGGCGACCGGCGGCGCGTTCCTCTTCGGGGGAGGAGCTTCAGGCGAAGCGGACGGTGGTGCGGCGGCGCAATGCCGCACCGATCAGGCCGAACCCGCCCACCATCATCGCCCAGCTCGCCGGTTCCGGTGTGGGGCTGGAGCCGGCCACGGTCGCGTGGAAATTGTCGGTCGCGCCGCCATAGAATTGCTGGCTGTTCGTATTGCCGATGCCGGTGCTGATGTTCGTGACGGTATAATAGTAATTGGTGTAGTACTCGCCGAGCACTACGTCGCCGTCGACAAAGAAGAAGTTATCGTGCGCGCCGTCGAGCGAGGCGATGCCGCCATATTCATAGGCAGAGAAGTCGTCATTGAAGTGAAAGCTCTGCAGCGATCCGTTATCGTGGAAGCCGATGCCGTCCACGAATACGAAAATGTTCGACATGTCGGTGATCAGGTCGCCGCTCAGCGTCCCGTCGAACGATCCGGTCACGCTGTGGCCCTGGACCGTGTCGGTGAAGTTGAAATGCGTCGCCTGGGCCGTGCCGGCGCTCAATGCCGCGACCGACGCCGCGATCAGAAACCTGTTCATGCGAATACCCCCAAAACATGGCGCCGCCGCAGGACAGACCGCCAGACGCTGTCGGATACCCGCCGGGGCCGGATCGGGTCGATTGCCTAAATAGGCATGTCGGCGCGCACGCCGTCATCATCGCCCCTCGACCATCGCCAGCAACGCCTCTGCCGCCGCCTGCATCTTCGCGCGATCCGCCGCCGTTGCTGCGTCGCCCCCACCGCGCCCGCCCGCATTCTCCACTGCGCTCGAGACAAGACGCGCAACCCATGGTGCGTCGGTATCCGGAAACCACCAGCCGTCGACGCACAGGCTGTGCATCGCCGCGACCGCCTCGCGCCCGGCCTTGTGGGCGAGCGCGTCGAGCGCCGCGAAATATTCGCCCGGATTATCCTGCCCGTCGCCGTCATTGGCCGCCGTCCGGTCGCGCCGTTCGAGCTGGCCGGTCTTGGGCGCGAGCGCCGCAAACTGGTGCCAGTAGAGCCCACCATAGCGCCGCCCGATATCGCGCAACATCGCCGCGTCGCGTGCCATCCCATCCAGCAGCCCCGCCGCCCAGGCGCGGCCGATCTGGTCGCCCACCTGCTGGTCGGCGCGCCCGCTCTGGAAGCGCGCGAACATGGCCGCGCGCGCTTGCACCACCGCGTTGCCGCGATCGGGGAGCACGATCAGTCGTCCCTTGGCATTGCGTGCGCCCGCCTTGCGCGGCCGGCCCCGTCTCGCCTGTCCCATGTCAGTCTCCTCTGTCGATCGTCCGGCGATTTTTAGGCGGTGCGCGTGGGTCCATCCGCGTCTCGTGCGTTGATACGCTGCCCGTCATGGGTCATGGGGACAGTGCAATGATCCGCGCCGCCACAGCCTTCGCCGCCCTGCTGGCGCTTGCCGCCTGCGACGGCGGTTCGGTCGGGCAGACCAATGCCCAACAGCAGACCGAATTGAACGCGATCGCCGCCAACACGTCTGAAACCGCCGGCAGCGAGGCCGCCCAAAATGGCGATGCCGGTCAGGCCTATCGCGCCGGCGCCAGGAACCGCCCGCGCAAATATTAAGTGTCGTGCCGCATCCGGAACCTTATGCCCGCTGATCCGCTCGCCTCTCCACAGCCCGGATTTGCGGGCGGGAGAGGAAGCAGCATGAAAATCTTCAAAGCGATCATCGTCGCGCTGGGTGTGGCGAGCATCGGCATCGCCGCCGCGCCGGCCGTCGCGCAGGATATGCACCACAACGGCAACGCCTATCAGCGCGACGATCGCGGCAGGAACGATCACCGCGGCATGCGTGATGGACGTAACGGGAACTGGCGCAATCACCACCGCCATTGCCGCACCGAATGGCGTCACCATCGTCGCGTCCAACACTGCTGGTAAACCGATCGGAGCGGGCGCTTCCGCTAGGGAGCGTCCGCCCGGAACGTCGCGTGTGCGCACGAAATTCCTCGCGTCGGCACAGGCCGCCGCGCCTTCCAAAGCTTCCATATTGTCCTCGTAAAGCCTCAGGCGCCGCTATCTACGCAATTTGCGTATATAAGTCAAGCTGGACTACGTACATATTTTGCCGCATAGATGCGTACATGACGAATCGGGAAACCACCGGAATGGCGGTCAATCGGTTGCGCGATCGCGCCGGCTTGTCGCTGCGCGCGCTCGCCGCCAAGGCGGGTTATGCCGCCGCGTCGGGGATCCAGCGTTACGCCGACCCCGCCTTCGAAAGGCCTCTGGGCGTCGAGGTCGCACAACGCTTCGCCGAGGCAATGGAGGGGCTGGGCAATCCGCCGATTGCGCGGGGCGAAGTGCTGATGCTGACCGGCCTCATCACGGACGGCAACGCGCAGCCGTTTCGCCTGGAAGGATCCGGCGGGCAGCGCATGAGTCGCGATCTGCCGATCTATGGCACCGCGCTTGGCGCGGACGAGATCGTCGATGGCGAGGCGATCGAGCAGACCACGCTCAACCGCGCCGAGGTAGTCGAATATAAGCGCCGCCCGCCGATCCTGGACGGTCGGGCCGACGTCTACGGCCTCTACGTTCAGGGCTCGTCGATGCAGCCCCGCTTCCGCGACGGCGACACCGTGTTCGTGGAGAGCCGCAAACGTCCTGCGGTAGGCGATGACGCCGTCATCTATCTGCGCACGCCCGACGATACGGACGGCGAACGCATCAGTTCGGTGCTGATCAAGGCGATCGTCCGCAAGACCGCATCCTATGTCGAGCTCGAACAATATAACCCGGCCCAGATCTTCCGCATTCCGATGGAACGGGTCGATCATATGGATCGCGTGCTCACCCTCGACGACATGATCGGCTGATGCTGTTCCTGCCGCTGCTCGCCGCCGCGGCGCTCAACACCGGCGACGATCTGCTTGCCGCCTGCGTTGGCGAGGGGCCGAACAAGAGCGCCTGCACGGCGATGGTCGTCGGGGTCGTCAACGGCGCGATGCTTGCCTCGCAGGATGCGCACCAGAAGGTGCTGTGTTTCCTGCCCGGCCTGACCCCGCAGATGCTGACCGAGGCGGTCCGCAAATATCTCGACGCGCATCCGGAAACACGCTCCAAGCCCGCGCCTTTGCTCACTTATCGCGCGCTCAAAGAGGCGCTGCCCTGCCCTCAAGGCTGATGTACTTATTGCACGTACATAACTTGACTTATGTACGTGCAATAAGTACAAAGCAGGAACGTCGCTGAGTCGCCGCTCCGGTCGCTACGGCGCAAGGAGAGGGATGTTCCCATGCTGCAACAGCCGGTTTTGGCTGCCATCCGTGCTGCTTTGTGCGATCGCATCGATGCCGAGGCGATCCGCCAGCAAAGGCTAGCGACGTCGGACGTATCGATGCCCTCCAGCCTGCTCGCCGCCGGGCTCTGGCTCACCGAGCGCGGCTGGATCGACCAGGCTTCGCCCGGCGAGGTCTTCTTCGCCTGGGGGCCGCCCGCCTATCGCCGCTATCTCGATCGGCTCACGCCCGATCAACGCACCACCGAAATCGAAGCCGGCCACCGCGTCATCTTCGAAGGACGCGGCAACCGTCCACCCCTGCTCGCGCGTTTCACCGAACAGACTGACGGCTTTTTCCAGGACGCCGCCTGATGGGGGCACCTTTCTTCCCCCGCCGCACGCTCGAGGATGCTGCGATCGATCTGGCCCGCGCCGCCGAGCGCCTCCGACACTATCGTGCCCACGCCGATCGCGTCGTGACCGATCTCGAAGCACGCTGGGCGGCGAACCGCGCCGCACGGGATTGAGCCCGAGCGGCCACAAATTGCGGTCGTTCTGGTCGCAATCGTACAAGCTTCCTGCGTCTTTCTGCGACGATCGGGTGTTTCCCCAATACGATTATTCGCACGGCGGCTTCACTGCTGCACCCGGCGCCTCAAGGCGATCAGACGAGATAGTGGAGCGACGGACCCGTCAAACGGGGTGAACCCGTTCGCGATCGGGACGAACCGACATCCATTATTCGGCTTTACCCAGATATTAACCATATCCGGGGTAAAAAAGGCTTGAGAACTCAATCACTACCAACGGTCTACGCGGCTCCCCAAGCCGTAATTTCAGTTCAGTGGCGAGGCGTTTTGTCCATGGAAATCGGCGTAAATCTGGCCTCCATCAACTATTGGTCGACGGAGGAGCCGTTCATCGACCGGTTCCATATCGCGGACGCGTGGCATG